>OGIU01000044.1_pt1 | contig 92194 bp, 108 predicted proteins | sample 1571791 | NCBI WGS metagenome assembly OGIU01 (sample SAMEA2582104, study PRJEB24529) | metagenome | biome: Human gut stool | place: China | collected 2011
TTGATGTAACGGGTATCACTAAGGGTCATGGTTACCAAGGTAACATCCACAAGGACGGCCAACGTCGTGGTCCTATGGCTCACGGTTCTCGTTACCACCGTCGTCCAGGTTCGTTGGGTGCCATCATCAACCACGTATTCAAGGGTAAGGCATTGCCAGGTCGCATGGGTGGCAACACTGTTACCATGCAACACTTGAAGGTTGTAAAGGTTGATCTGGAAAACAACGTACTGCTGATCAAGGGTAACGTTCCAGGTGCTAACAAGTCCTACGTTACGATTAAGAACTCTGTGAAGGCCAACACTAAGAAGAGCCTGAGCAAGCAACACAACTAATCAGAAGGGAGGAAGAAAGTAAATGACAAGCGTTGCATTATTTAAGCAAGACGGTAGCCAAAACGGCACCATTGAATTGAACGCAGACATCTTTGGTATTGAACCAAACGAAAACGCTGAATACGAAGCCATCCTGCGTCAACGCGCATCCATGCGTCAAGGTACGCACGTCGTTAAGAACCGCTCCGCAGTTCGCGGTGGTGGTAAGAAGCCATGGCGTCAAAAGGGTACGGGTCGTGCTCGTCAAGGCTCCATCCGTGCACCACAATTCCGTGGTGGTGGTATCGTCTTCGGACCTACTCCACGTTCATACAACTTCAACCTGCCACGCAAGGTTCGTCAACTGGCTATCAAGTCAGCTCTGTCCCAAAAGGTTGCTGATGAAAAGTTTGTTGTAGTTGAATCCATCAACTTCGACGCACCAAAGACGAAGGAATTTGCCGGCGTTATGAACAACCTGAAGGTTTCTGAAAAGGTCCTGGTCGTTGTTTCTGACGAAGACAAGAACGCCGCTCTGTCTGGTCGCAACCTGGTTAACACCACGGTCGTAACTCCAGCTGGCGTTAACATTCTGAACGTCGTTGACAGTCAAAAGATTGTCATCACGAAGTCAGCCCTTTCTCAAGTAGAGGAGGTGCTCGCATAATGGAAGCACGCGATATCATTTTGCGCCCAGTTATCACTGAAGCATCAACTGCAGTGATGGACGAAAAGCGCTACACGTTTGACGTTGACTTGCGCGCTACTAAGACGCAAGTTAAGAACGCCGTAGAAGAAATCTTTGACGTTAAGGTCGTTAAGGTTAACATCATGAACCTGAAGGGCAAGAAGAAGCGTCAAGGCCGTTACGTTGGCTACACTAAGCGCCGTCGCAAGGCCATCGTTACTCTGTCGGCTGATTCTAAAGAAATCAAGCTGTTCGGTGACGACAACGAATAAATTCTAGATAGGAGGAAAACACAGTGGGAATTCGCAAATACAAGGGTACCACTAATGGTCGCCGTAATATGACCGGATTCGACTTCGCTGAAATCACGAAGACGACCCCGGAAAAGTCTTTGCTGGCACCATTAAAGCACACCGCTGGTCGTAACAACTACGGTCATATGACTGTTCGTCACCGTGGTGGCGGTACGAAGCGTCAATACCGGATCATCGACTTCAAGCGGATCAAGGACAACGTTCCTGCAACCGTTAAGGCTATCGAATACGATCCAAACCGTACTGCTAACATCGCTCTGCTGGTTTACGCAGATGGTGTTAAGTCATACATCCTGGCTCCTAAGGGCCTGAAGGTTGGTATGCAAGTTCAATCCGGTCCAGATGCCGACATCAAGGTTGGTAACGCACTGCCATTGAAGAACATTCCAGTTGGTACTGTTATTCACAACATCGAACTGAAGCCAGGCAAGGGTGGTCAAATTGCTCGTTCTGCCGGTGCTTCTGCACAATTGCTTGGTAAGGAAAGTGACAAGTACGTTCTGGTTCGTCTGGCTTCTGGGGAAGTTCGGATGATTCTGGCTGCTTGCCGTGCTACGATCGGTGTTGTCGGCAACGACGAACATGCCCTGATCATCAAAGGTAAGGCTGGTCGTACTCGTTACGCAGGTCAACGTCCACACGTTCGTGGTTCTGTAATGAACCCTAACGATCACCCACATGGTGGTGGTGAAGGTAAGGCTCCAGTTGGTTTGCCATCTCCTCTGTCTCCATGGGGTAAGAAGACTGTTGGTAAGAAGACTCGCTCACACAAGGCACGTTCGAACAAGTTCATCGTTCGTGGTCGCAAGCGTGGTCCACACACTCGTTAATGAGTAACAAATAGCTAATTACCCGAGAGGAGGTACAACAATGGGTCGTAGTTTAAAGAAGGGACCTTTCGCCGACGCTTCTCTGTTGAAGAAGGTTGACGCACAAAAGGATAACGAAAAGAAGACGGTTATTAAGACCTGGTCACGCCGTTCCACGATTTACCCAAGCTTCATTGGTTACACTTTCGCCGTTTACGATGGTCGCAAGCACGTGCCAGTTTACGTACAAGAAGATATGGTAGGCCACAAGCTGGGTGAATTCGTACCAACGCGGACTTTCCGTGGTCACGCCGGTGATGACAAGAAGACGGGCAAGAAGTAAGGAGGAAATTTGATCAATGGCTGAAAACATTACGTCAGCTAAGGCAACGGCCAAGATGGTCCGGGTTTCCGCTCGCAAGGTTCGTCTGGTTCTTGACACCATTCGCAACAAGAGCGTTGCCGAAGCATTTGCTATTCTGAAGTTCACTCCCAATGGTGCTGCTTCAGACGTCGAAAAAGTATTAAAATCTGCAGTTGCTAACGCCGAAAACAACTTTGACTTGGATCGGGCTTCATTGGTAGTTAGCGAAGCCTTTGCCAACGAAGGACCAACCCTGAAGCGGTTCCGTCCACGTGCCAAAGGTTCAGCTTCTCCAATCAACAAGCGGACCAGCCACATTACGGTTGTTGTAACTGAAAAGTAGGAGGGATAATAGTGGGTCAAAAGATTAATCCTAATGGTTTCCGTGTTGGGGTCATTCGCGACTGGACTGCTAAGTGGTACGCCGAAAAAGACTACGCCGCTTACTTGAGCGAAGACCTTCGGATCCGTAAGTACATTGAAAAGCGACTTGCTGACGCCTCTGTTTCAACTATCGAAATTGAACGGGCTGCTAACCGCGTAAACGTTTCAATTCACACTGCCAAGCCAGGTATGGTTATCGGTAAGGGTGGCTCTGAAGTTGAAGCACTCCGCAAGGAACTTAACGCCTTGACTGGCAAGCGCGTCCACATTAACGTGGTTGAAATTAAGAAGCCAGACTTAGACGCACACCTGGTAGGTGTAAGCGTTGCTGAACAACTTGAAGCACGTGTTGCTTTCCGTCGTGCTATGCGTGGTGCCATCCAACGTGCTATGCGTGCCGGTGCTAAGGGTATCAAGATTCAAGTTGCTGGTCGTCTGAACGGTGCCGACATGTCTCGGATCGAATCATACTCCGAAGGCACTGTTCCACTGCACACTCTGCGTGCCGACATCGACTACTCATGGGATGAAGCACGGACTACGTACGGTGCACTGGGTATCAAGACCTGGATCTACCGTGGCGAAGTTTTGCCAGAGAAGCAAGCAAACAAAAACACTAAGTAAGGAGGGGAAATAAAACATGCTAGTACCTAAGCGAGTAAAGCACCGCAAGGTTCAACGTGGCCACATGCGTGGTGAAGCCAAGGGTGGCAAGAACGTAACGTTTGGTGAATTTGGTCTGAAGGCTCTGGATTCCCACTGGATCTCCAACCGTCAAATCGAAGCCGGCCGTATTGCTATTACGCGTCACATGAAGCGTGGTGGTAAGGTCTGGATCAAGATTTTCCCTCACCTTTCCTACACTAGCAAAGGTGTTGGTGTCCGGATGGGTAATGGTAAGGGTGCTCCTGAAGGCTGGGTAGCCCCAGTTAAGCGCGGCAAGATTCTGTACGAAGTTGCCGGCGTGCCTGAAGACGTTGCCCGCGAAGCCCTGCGCTTGGCCGGCAGCAAGATGCCAGTTCGCACTAAGATCGTAAAGCGTGAGGAAGGTGGACAATCTAATGAAGACTAAAGATTATGTTCAAGAACTGAATGGATTAACCACTGAGCAATTGCTTGACCGTGAAAAGGAATTGAAGGAACAATTGTTTAACTTACGTTTCCAATTAGCAACCGGCCAGTTGGAAAACACTGCAAGCCTTAAGAGCGTTCGCAAGAACATTGCACGGGTTAAGACAGTTCTTCGTCAACAAGAATTAAACAAATAAGAATACGAAAAGGAGGATTAGCGCATGAGTGATGAACGTAATGCACGTAAGGTCTACCAAGGCCGCGTTGTTTCCGACAAGATGGACAAGACCATCACTGTCGTAATCGACACTTACAAGAGTGCCCCAGTTTACGGCAAGCGTGTACGGTACTCAAAGAAGTACTACGCTCACGATGAAAACAACGAAGCAAAGTCCGGCGATACGGTTGAAATCATGGAAACTCGGCCTCTGTCTGCTAAGAAGCGTTTCCGTCTGGTTAAGATCGTTAAGAAAGCTGATTAATCCCGCTTTGTGATGATTTCGTATTCTTAATTATTCTTACTTACTGATGGAAGGAGGACACTAACAGTGATTCAACAGGAAAGTCGGTTGAAGGTCGCTGACAACTCAGGTGCCCGCGAAATCTTGGTAATCAAGATCTTGGGTGGTTCCCGTGTTAAGACCGGTAATATTGGTGACATTATTGTCGCTACTGTAAAACAAGCAACACCAGGTGGCGTTGTCAAAAAGGGTGACGTTGTAAAGGCCGTCGTTGTACGGACGAAGCATGGTCTGCACCGTAAGGACGGTTCATACATCAAGTTTGACGAAAACGCTGCTGTCCTGATCAACAACGACAAGAGCCCTAAGGGTACCCGTATTTTTGGCCCAATCGCTCGTGAGCTGCGTGATGATGACTTTATGAAGATCATCTCCCTGGCTCCAGAAGTTCTGTAAGATTAACCGAAAATAAGGAGGTGCACACCACATGTTTTTAAAGACAGGTGACAAGGTTCGCGTCATCGCCGGTAAGGACAAGGGCAAGGAAGGTACCATCAAGAAGGTCCTGGTCAAGGAAAACCGTGTGATCGTTGAAGGCGTTAACCAAATCAAGAAACATCAAAAGCCAAACAACGCTAACCCAAACGGTGGGATTATTGATGCAGAAGCACCAATCCAAGCATCTAACGTTATGCTGATTGACCCATCTACCAACGAACCTACTCGTGTTGGTTTCAAGGTCGTTGACGGTAAAAAAGTTCGTGTTGCCAAGAAGTCTGGCAAGACGATCGACTAAAAATTAGGGGAAGGAGGAATTATTGCTCATGGAAAACCGTTTAAAAGCAAAGTACGAAAGTGAAGTACGTCCAGCTTTGACTGACAAGTTCAACTACACTTCTGTAATGGCTGTTCCTAAGATCGACAAGATCGTTTTGAACATGGGTGTCGGTGACGCTACTCAAAACTCCAAGCTGTTGGATGAAGCTGTTGAAGAACTGGGTCTGATTGCTGGTCAAAAGCCACTGATCACTAAGGCTAAGAAGTCCATCGCCGGCTTCCGTCTGCGTGAAGGTATGTCCATCGGTGCCAAGGTTACGCTGCGCGGTACTCGTATGTACGACTTCCTGGACAAGCTGATCAACGTTTCACTGCCACGTGTTCGTGACTTCCATGGTGTATCAAACAAGTCATTTGATGGCCATGGTAACTACACGTTGGGTGTTCGCGAACAACTGATCTTCCCAGAAATCGACTACGACAAGGTTAACCACGTTCGCGGTCTGGACATTGTTATCGTTACGACTGCCAACTCTGATGAAGAAGGTCATGAATTGCTTGCTCAAATGGGCATGCCATTCGCTAAGTAATTAAGGAGGTCCACAAATTGGCTAAAAAATCAATGATCGCTAAGTGCAACCGCCCAGCCAAGTACTCCACGCGTGCTTACACGCGTTGTGTTCGTTGTGGCCGTCCGCACTCCGTTTACCGTAAGTTCCACCTATGCCGGATTTGCTTGCGTCAACTTGCCCATGAAGGACAAATTCCTGGTATGAAGAAGGCTAGCTGGTAAACAAATCACCGACAAAGGAGGAAAATATCGATGTCTATGAGTGATCCAATTGCAGATTTTCTGACTCGGATTCGCAATGCCAACATGGCACACCACGATTCTGTAGAAGTACCTGCATCAAAGATGAAGAAGGACATCGCTGAAATCTTGAAGCAAGAAGGTTTCATTCGCGATGTTGAATACGTTGAAGACAACAAGCAAGGCATCATCCGCGTATTCCTGAAGTACGGCAAGGATGGCGAACGTGTCATTTCTGGTCTGAAGCGGATTTCAAAGCCTGGCCTGCGTTCTTACGTTAAGGCTGACGCTGTGCCAAAGGTTCTCAATGGTTTGGGTATTGCCATCATCTCAACTTCTGAAGGGGTTGTGACTGACAAGGTTGCCCGTGCTAAGAAAATCGGTGGCGAAGTTATCGCCTACATTTGGTAATTAATAAAATAAGATCGGAGGTGTACACATGAGTCGTATTGGTTACAAGGCAATCGAACTGCCACAAGGCGTAGAGGTTTCTCAATCAGGCAACGTCGTAACTGTTAAGGGGCCTAAGGGTACTCTGAGTCGCGAAATCTCCCCATTGATCAAGATGAACGTTACTGACAGCGAAGTAACGTTTGAACGGGAAAATGACGACAAGAAGGCTAAGATGGTCCACGGTACTACGCGTGCCAATGTTAACAACATGATCGAAGGTGTCGTTAACGGGTTTAAGAAGACTCTGAAGCTGGTCGGTGTTGGTTACCGTGCTCAAGCCAAGGGTAGCAAGCTGATCCTGACTGTTGGTTACTCCAACCCAGTTGAAATGGAAAAGCCAGAAGATCTGGAAGTTAACGTTCCAGACAACACGACGATTGAAATCAGCGGTATCAACAAAGAACACGTTGGCCAATTTGCTGCCGAAGTTCGTGCCGTTCGTTCACCAGAGCCTTACAAGGGTAAGGGTATTCGTTACGAAGATGAATACATCCTGCGTAAGGAAGGTAAGACTGGTAAGTAATCGTCTAGCAGCTTAGCTGCATAAATAATTTAAAATCAAAATTAAAAGAATCAAGAGGTGACAGTTGTGATTTCTAAACCAGATAAGAACAAGATCCGTCAACGCCGTCACATGCGCGTTCGCGGTAAGATCTCTGGTACTGCAGAGCGCCCACGTTTAAGTGTTTACCGTTCTAACAAAAACATTTACGCTCAATTGATTGATGACGTAAAGGGTGTGACGCTCGCAAGTGCCTCAACTCTCGACAGTGAAGTCAGTGGCAACACTAAGACGGAACAAGCTGCCGGTGTTGGTGCTCTGATCGCTAAGCGCGGTGTAGAAAAGAACATCAGCAGTGTTGTTTTTGACCGTGGTGGTTACCTGTACCATGGTCGTGTACAAGCCCTGGCTGAAGCAGCTCGTGAAAACGGTCTGCAATTCTAAGGAAAAGGAGGAATAACCTGTATGGCATCACAATCTTACATTGACCCATCCAAGCTGGATCTGGAAGATCAAGTCGTTTCGATCAACCGGGTTACCAAGGTTGTTAAGGGTGGTCGTCGTCTGCGCTTTGCCGCTTTGGTAATTGTCGGCGACAAGAAGGGTCACGTTGGTTTTGGTACTGGTAAGGCTCAAGAAGTTCCAGAAGCTATCCGTAAGGCTTCTGCAGCTGCTCAAAAGAACCTGATTGAAGTTCCAATCGTTGGTACGACCATTCCTCACGAAGTTATTGGTACTTTCGGTGGTGGCAAGATCATGCTCAAGCCAGCCGTTGAAGGTTCTGGGGTTGCTGCCGGTGGTGCAGTTCGTAACGTTATGGAACTGGCCGGCGTTGCCGACGTTACTTCCAAGCGTTTGGGCTCCAACACGCCAATCAACGTTGTTCGCGCAACGTTTGAAGGTCTGAAGGCTCTGAAGAGTGCCGAAGAAGTTTCTCAACTTCGTGGCGTCTCCGTTGATCACCTGGCAGAATAAGGAGGACATAGATCATGGCTAAAGTTAAAGTTACTTTGATCCACAGTGTTGCCCACCGTAAGCCAACTCAACGTCGTACGGTTAAGGCATTGGGTCTGGGCAAGATCGGCAGCTCCAATGTCCTGCCAGACAACGCGGCAACGCGTGGTGCAATCTTTAAGGTTGCTCACTTGGTTTCCATTGAAGAAGTCAAGTAATTAAAAATCTACAATAAGGAGGTGCCTACCTAATGAAATTAAACGAATTGAAGCCAGCTGCTGGTTCCCGTTTCAAGCGTCTGCGTAAGGGTCGTGGTCTGTCATCTGGTCACGGTTTCACTTCTGGTCGTGGTACTAAGGGTCAAAAGGCTCATGGTAAGACTCGTCTGGGCTTTGAAGGGGGCCAAATGCCTCTGTACCGTCAAATGCCAAAGCGTGGTTTCAGCAACATCAACCGTAAGGAATACGCTATTGTAAACCTGACGACGCTGAACCGTTTTGATGATGGTGCCGAAGTTACGCCAGCTGTTCTGCTGGAAAACGGCGTGATCAAGAACGTTAAGAGCGGTGTTAAGATTCTGGGCAATGGTAAGTTGACCAAGAAGCTGACCGTTAAAGCCAACAAGTTTTCTGCTTCAGCTGTTAAGGCAATTGAAGCTGCTGGTGGTAAAACTGAGGTGATGTAATTGTTCACAACCGTCAAAAATGCATTCAAGGTTAAGGATATTCGTAAGAAGATTCTATTCACCTTGTTTGTACTGATTGTTTACCGGTTAGGTGCCTCTATTACGGTACCCGGTGTAAATGCTGCTGCCTTAGAGCAGATCTCCAGTACCGGCTTGGCATCGATCTTGAACACTTTCAGTGGTGGCGGTTTGGATAACTACTCATTATTTGCGATGGGGGTTTCCCCGTACATCACGGCTCAAATCGTAGTCCAACTTCTTCAAATGGATATCGTTCCTAAGTTTGTCGAATGGAGCAAACAAGGGGAAGTTGGTCGACGGAAGCTTAATCAGGCTACGCGATGGTTAACGATCGTTCTTGGTTTTATCCAATCGATTGGGATCACCGCGGGCTTTAACGCATTAAGCACGATTAAACTGGTTAACAATCCGGGGGTGGAAACCTATATCACGATTGGTCTGATCTTAACTGCCGGAACCATGTTTGCTACTTGGTTAGGGGACATGATTACCGAGCGCGGTCTCGGTAATGGTGTTTCAATGCTGATCTTTGCTGGGATCATCGCTGAAATGCCAAGTGGGATCAAGCAGTTATGGAATGATCAGATCACTGGTGAATCTGGCGCAAACCTCTGGATGGGAATTGGCTTTATTGCCCTAGTTGTGGTTGCGATATTGGCAATCGTGACGTTCGTTACCTGGTTTCAACAGGCTGAACGGCGTTTGCCAATTCAATACACGCGGCGAACAACTACTTCGCCGTCAAACAGTTATCTTCCATTAAAGATCAACGTTTCTGGGGTGATTCCAGTGATCTTTGCCGGCTCGTTTATCTCGACGCCGCAAACGATCTTAATGGCCTTTCAGCAAAATCATAGTCAAGATACCTGGTATCAGGTTATGACAACGATTTTTAATATGCAGTCTGGTCCAGGCATTGCGCTGTATGTATTTTTGATTGTTGTATTTACCTTTTTCTACGCCTTTGTTCAAGTTAATCCAGAAAAACTCGCGGAAAACTTGCAAAAGCAAGGCAGCTACATCTCTGGCGTTTGGCCGGGCAAAGGCACGCAGGACTTTGTTTCAGGACTGTTGATGCGTTTGTCGACGGTTGGATCGTTATTCTTGGGATTGATTTCATTGATTCCACTGCTGGCCAGCAACATCTGGAACCTTAGCCAATCAATTGGTTTAGGTGGTACCAGTTTGTTGATTGTCGTTCAAATTGCCTTGGACGTTGTTCGGCAGATGCGTAGTTTAACGATGAAGCGTGAGTATATTGGATTTATCCGCGAATAAAATAGGAGGAATTGGCAAATGAGTACGATGAACCTCGTTTTGATGGGTCTGCCTGGTGCCGGTAAAGGTACGCAAGCCCAAGAAATCGTCAAGGACTTTGATATCCCACATATTTCAACTGGTGATATCTTCCGGGCAGCAATCAAGAACGAAACGCCAATGGGTCTGGAAGCCAAAAAATATATCGATAAAGGCGAATTGGTCCCTGACAAAGTTACGAATGGCATTGTGAAGGAACGTTTGGCTCAAGATGACACCAAACAAGGTTTCATGTTGGATGGCTTCCCTCGCAACTTGGCGCAAGCCGAAGCCCTCAACAAGATGTTGGCTGATGATGGCCGTAAGTTGGATGCAGTAATCGACATTGATGTTAACCCTGAAGTGCTGGTTAAGCGTCTGAGCAGCCGAATCATTTGCCGGAAGTGTGGTACGACCTACAACACGCTTTCCAACCCGCCAAAGGTTGAAGGTACTTGTGATGTCTGTGGTTCCCACGACTTCTACCAACGTGATGATGATAAGCCCGCAACCGTTAAGAACCGGTTAGACGTCAACATTAAACTGAACACGCCACTGATCGACTTTTACAAGCAAATGGGGATTCTCCATGAGATCGATGGTGAACAAGACATCGATAAGGTTTATCAAGCCGTTAAGGAAGTTCTGACTAGCCTTTAAGACTCATTGTTAGTTGAATCCTTGCGTAATTGTGTACTCTATGGTATACTACGCAAGGTTTATCTAGCTTGCAGTGGAAGGCGCCTGCCGCTTTCCACCGTTTTTACGTAATTTTACCGGCAAGGAGGAACCGTTCAGTGGCAAAGGCCGATGTTATCGAAGTCGAAGGTAAGGTTACCGAAACCCTGCCTAACGCAATGTTTAAAGTTGAATTGGAAAATGGGGTTGAAATCCTGGCACATGTCTCAGGCAAGATCCGGATGCACTACATCAAGATCCTGCCTGGTGATCGTGTAAAGGTTGAAATGTCCCCATATGATCTGACCAAAGGCCGGATTACTTTCCGCTTCAAATAAGTCTTTAGTCTAAAATCATTTTTAGGAGGATTATTTACAATGAAAGTACGACCATCAGTAAAGCGGATGTGCGAAAAGTGCAAGATCGTCAAGCGCAATGGTCGGGTAATGGTAATTTGCCCTAACCCAAAGCACAAACAACGTCAAGGCAAGTAATTATATTTTAGAATTGGAGGTGTAACTCAATGGCTCGTATCGCAGGTGTCGACTTACCTCGTGACAAGCGAATCGTAATCGGCTTAACTTACATTTATGGTATTGGTAACACGACTGCTAAGAAGGTTCTGGCTGCTGCTGGTGTTTCTGAAGACATTCGTGTCAAGGACCTGACGCCAGAACAAGAAGAAAAGATCCGTGGTCAAGTAGACCAACTCAAGGTTGAAGGTGACCTTCGTCGTGAAGTTTCCCTGAACATCAAGCGTCTGCAAGAAATCGGCTCTTACCGTGGCATGCGTCACCGTCGTGGTCTGCCAGTTCGTGGTCAACACACTAAGAACAACGCACGGACTCGCAAGGGCAAGGCTGTCGCTATCGCCAACAAGAAGAAGTAATCAATACTATAAAGGAGGTTAGTTAGTTTTATGGCAACCAAAAAAGGTTCACGCAAGCGTCGTGCAAAAAAGAATGTTGAAACTGGTGTTGCACACATTCACTCAACTTTCAACAACACGTTGATCATGATCACTGATGTGCAAGGCAATGCCGTTGCTTGGTCCTCAGCCGGTGTGCTGGGCTTCAAGGGCTCTCGTAAGTCTACTCCATTTGCTGCTCAAATGGCTTCTGAAGCTGCTGCCAAGCAAGCAATGGAACACGGTATGAAGACGGTTGAAGTTGAAGTTAAGGGCCCTGGTTCGGGTCGTGAATCAGCTATCCGTGCTCTGCAAGCAACTGGTCTTGAAGTTACTGCCATCCGGGACGTAACTCCAGTGCCACACAATGGTTCTCGTCCTCCAAAGCGTCGTCGTGTCTAATCGCATCAACGGCGAAATTATCATTGGCCAGGTGCTTTTAAACAATCTACGGACCACGTTTTGAAAGGGGAAACAGAGTAGAATGATCGAATTTGAAAAACCAAACATTCACAAAGTCGAAGAAACTGACAACTACGGTAAGTTTGTTGTCGAACCACTAGAGCGTGGCTATGGGACCACTCTGGGGAATTCTCTTCGTCGTGTAATGATGGCTTCTCTGCCAGGTGCCGCAATTACCAGTATCCAAATCGACGGTGTGCTTCATGAGTTCAGTACCGTTCAAGGCGTTACGGAAGACGTTACGCAGATCATCTTGAATCTCAAGAAGGTTTCTTTGAAGATTGAATCTGAAGATGCCAAAGATTTGGAATTGGATGTCAAGGGTCCTGCAGAAGTAACTGCCGGTGACATCCAAGGCGATGGCGACGTTACGATCTTGAACCCTGACTTGCATATTGCAACGGTCGCCGATGGGGCTGAACTGCACATCATGATGACGGCTGATAAGGGTCGTGGCTATGTACCAGCCGATCAAAACAAGCTGCGTTTGAGCGGTCTTGAAATTGGAACTTTGCCAATTGACTCCATCTACACCCCTATCGAACGGGTCAACTACACCGTAGAAAACACGCGGGTCGGCCAAAGCAACGACTTTGACAAGTTGACGTTGGATGTCTGGACGGATGGTTCATTGACCCCAACGGCTGCTATTAGTCTTGCTGCCAAGATCTTGACTGAACACTTGGAGATGTTTGTCAACCTGACTGAAGAAGCAAAAGATGCCAAAGTGATGGTTGAACGCGAAGAAACTCACCAAGAAAAGGTACTCGACAAGACGATTGAAGAACTGGATCTGTCGGTTCGTTCTTACAACTGCTTGAAGCGTGCTGATATTCAAACTGTTAAGGACCTGACTGAACGGACTGAAGCTGATATGATGAAGGTCCGCAACCTGGGTCAAAAGTCCTTAGAAGAAATCAAGCTGAAGCTGGCCGACTTGGGCGTAGGCTTCCGCCAAGAAGACTAATTAAAACAATTAAAAGGAGGGAACCACTTCATGAGTTACCGTAAATTAGGACGTACTAGTTCACAACGTAAGGCTTTATTACGTGATTTGACCACTGACCTGATCGTCAACGGCAGCATCAAGACTACCGAAGCTCGCGCTAAGGAAGTTCGCAAGACTGCTGACAAGATGATTACGCTGGCAAAGCGTGGCGACTTGGCTTCTCGTCGTCAAGCAGCTGCTTTCCTGCGCAATGTCGTTGCTGACGTTAAGGAAGATGGCGACAACGTTCGCGTACAATCAGCTCTGCAATACCTGTTTGAAGAGCTGGCACCAAAGTTTGCCGACCGTAAGGGTGGTTACACGCGGATTCTGAAGACCATGCCTCGCCGTGGTGACGGTGCACAAATGGTTGTTCTGGAATTTGTCGACTAATCATTTTCGTCAATTCAATACGTAATAAAGAATCACTACAGCTGGTGGTATAGAGCGCTACGATGGTGGAATCATAATTCCTAGTCTAGCTCGAATGCGGGACGTTTATGTCTTCGTGCACCCCAGTTGTAAGTGATTTTTTTGTATATTTTTAAATCGGCTGCTTCACTGTTAAAATAAAATAATGAGTTCAAAAAGAAATGGGTGACGTGATTGATTGATATTCAACACCTTTCGTTTAAATATCCGGATCGCACACAGGCGGCGTTAAATGATGTAACCTTACAGCTGCCCATGAAAAAATGGACGGCAGTGATCGGACATAACGGCAGCGGCAAAAGTACTCTGGCGCGACTGATTGATGGGCTTTTAATACCAAGCAGCGGTACGATTAAGATTGATGAGCTGTTGGTAGATGAAAAAAATCTGCAGCAGCTGCGACAGCAAATTGGTTTGGTGTTTCAAAATCCTGACAATCAGTTTGTTGGGACTACAGTTGCCGATGATGTTGCATTTGGTCTTGAGAACCATCAGATACCACATGACCAGATGCAGGCTCGTATTGACGAATCCTTAAAAGCCGTTGGAATGCAGGACTTTGCTGACAGTGAGCCAGCCATGCTTTCTGGTGGGCAAAAGCAGCGGGTTGCCTTGGCTGGGATTTTAGCAATCGGTCCACGAGTCATCATTTTAGATGAAGCTACCAGCATGCTGGATCCAAAAGGGCGACATGACTTGTTGAAACTGTTGAAAAAATTAATTGCTGAGCGTGATATGACTGTAATTTCAATCACGCATGACCCAGTGGAGCTTTCTCTTAGCGATTACACAGTGGTCTTGGATCATGGCAAGGTCGCAATGCAGGGCGAAACAACGACTTTACTGCAAGATCCGGCTAAACTGGCTGATCTGCATCTGGCATTGCCGTTTGCTCAACAACTGCAGCTGCTGTTGAAAAAACGGGGGATCAATGTGCCAGCACAATATTTAGATTCAGAACGGATGGTGGAGTGGCTATGTCAGCAATTGAATTCTTAAACGTTGATTATATCTACCAAGCCGATACGCCAATGGCTGCCTGGGCAATCAAGGATTTTTCCTTAAAGCTTGAAGCTGGCAGTTTTACGGCAATTGTCGGGCATACTGGTAGCGGCAAGTCAACGCTGATGGCCATGCTGGATGGATTATTGGTGCCAACGCATGGTCAGCTGCGCGTAGGCGAGGTCGTAATTGACAATCGGGCTGACAAGAAGGCGTTGGCAAGACTGCGGCAAGGGGTCGGCTATGTGTTCCAGTTTCCCGAGAGCCAGCTGTTTGCTGAAACGGTTTTAAAAGACGTTATGTTTGGTCCGCTAAATCTGGGTGTTTCACCTGCTCAAGCTAAAGAACAGGCACTGACGGCTTTAGAAGCTTTAAAACTGCCTAGTGACATCAATGAACGATCACCGTTTGAACTTTCGGGCGGGCAAATGCGGCGAGTGGCAATTGCTGGTGTTTTGGCCATGCATCCAAGCGTCTTGATCTTGGATGAGCCGACTGCAGGGTTAGACCCTCAAGCCAGTACCGACTTGCTAGATCTGGTTGATGAGCTTCATCAAAAAGGTACGACCATTTTGATGATTACACACCAGATGGAACAGGCAGCTCGTTTTGCCGATCATGTTTTGGTAATGAACCATGGGCAAAAAGCTGCTTTTATGACGCCGCATGAACTGTTCAGCAATGCAGCTCTGCTTAATGAAGCTGGCATCATGCCACCAGCCAGCGTTGCGTTTGCTCAACAGCTGCAAAGTCATGGCCTGTTCTTAGCGGATAGCGTACCGCTGACGATTGAAAAACTGGCGGATCAATTAACGATTAGACTTAAGCAAGGGGGACGAGCAAATGGGTAATGCCAAGGTAATACTGGGCGCGTACGTACCCGGAAGCTCGTGGCTGCATCATCTTGATCCGCGCGTTAAGCTTTTCAGCTGTTTTTGGTACGTGGTGATTGTCTTTTTGGCAAGCAACTGGCTGGGATATTTGTGGCTGTTTATCGTGCTGGGGGCCTTGATTGCATTGAGCAGACTGCCGTTGAAGCTTTATTGGCGCGGCATTAAGCCGTTATTTTGGATCATTTTGTTTACAGTGGCGATTCAACTGCTGTTCAGCAGCGGTGGGCACGTTTATTGGCAGTGGGGCTGGTTGGCAATTACCAGTGGCGGCTTTTATCAGTCGGCAATTATTTTGGCGCGGTTTATTCTGATCATCACCATCTCAACTGTTTTGACTGCCACTACGCCAACGCTTCAATTAGCAGCGGCCATGGAAGCATTTATGAAGCCGTTGCGTTATCTGCACGTGCCAGTTAATCAGATTGCCGTCATGCTGATGATCGTTTTGCGCTTTATCCCAACCATCATGGATGAAACAACCAAAGTGATGAATGCCCAGAAATCAAGAGGCGTCAACTTTGACGAAGGCAGTTTGATTGAGCGTGCCAAACGACTGGAGCCGCTTTTGATTCCATTGTTTGTCGGCTCATTTAAACGAGCTGAGGAGCTGGCAACTGCAATGGAGGCCCGGGGCTATGATCCAGATGCGCCACGGACCAAATATCGGGTGCTGCATTGGCATCGAAATGACACGCTGGCGATGATTGGCCTGACATTAGCCACCATTATTCTCCTGGCGACGCGGCTGATGTCAGCAGGAATGCTATTTTAATTTGAAAGGAATTATCAAGTGTATCGCTACAAAATAACTTTTGCTTACGATGGAACCAATTTTTCCGGTTTTCAGATTCAGCCTAATAAACGTACGGTTGAGCAGACCTTGAAAAATGCCGTCAACAAGATTGCCAAGAATCCAGAACCGCCATTGTCCGTAATTGGTTCAGGTCGTACGGATGCGGGGGTACATGCGCTCAATCAAGTGGCGCATTTTGACTGCCCATATAAGCTGGGGAATGATTCAATGCGTAAAGCCTTAAACAGTCTTTTGCCGCTGGACATCATTGTTAAAAAAGCCGAATTGGTCAGCCCGGACTTTCACGCTCGCTTTAATGCCCATTCAAAGCATTATCGCTATCGAGTTGATCAGAGTGATTTCGTTAATCCGTTTAAACGCAACTATACGGCTCATTTCAAATATCCGGTCGACGTGGCTAAAATGCAAAAAGCTGCACAAGACCTGGTTGGCGAGCATGATTTTACCAGTTTCGTGGCATCAGGAAGTCAGGCTTTAAGCAATGTCAGAACGATCTATCAGGCAGATGTGCATCGTGATGAGGCCAATAATGAGATCGTCTTTGACTTTGTCGGGAATGGCTTCTTATATAATCAGGTTCGCATTATGGTGGCCTTTTTATTAGAGATCGGCAGCAATCAACGACCGGTCGATGACGTTATCAGGGTTTTGGCTGCTAAGGATCGCAATCAGGCCCGCATGACAGCGCCAGCCAGCGGCCTTTATCTGGTCAGCGTTGATTATGGTGATCAGAATAACAAAACCATTGACGAATCGGAATCTATCAAGTAAAATAACGAATGGTATTTCTTTTCCATCTAATTACTCGGTACACAATTATTTGTAAAAGAAAGACAAAAATTGGAGGACTTAATCGTGAGAACGACATACATGGCAAAACCTGGTGAAGTTGACCGCAAATGGTACATTGTCGACGCCAAGGGTATCTCCCTGGGTCGTCTGGCATCCGTTGTTGCTTCCATTCTGAAGGGCAAGAACAAGCCAACCTACACCCCACACGTTGACACTGGTGACAATGTCATCGTTATCAACGCTGCCGAAGTTAAGTTGACTGGTAAGAAGGCTGCTGACAAGATCTACTACCGTCACTCTGACTACCCTGGTGGTCTGAAGCAAAAGACGGCGGGCGAACGTCGCGCCAACGAACCAGAAAAGCTGGTGGAAGATTCCATCAAGGGCATGCTGCCACACACTCCTCTTGGTCGCAAGATGGGTATGAAGCTGCATGTTTATGCTGGTGAAGATCACAAGCACGCTGCTCAACAACCAGAAGTGCTTGACATCACGAACTTAATCTAAGGAGGGAACGGAATTGGCTCAACAAGTTCAATACAGTGGTACTGGTCGCCGCAAGGATGCTACCGCACGGGTTCGTCTGGTACCAGGTTCTGGTAACATTACGATGAACGGCAAGGCAATCGAAGAATACATTCCGTTTGCCAACCTGCGTGCTATCGTCAACCAACCATTTGCTGCAACGAAGACGGAAGGTCAATACGACGTTCTGGTCAACGTTCGCGGTGGTGGCTTCTCTGGTCAAGCCGGCGCAGTTCGTCACGGGATTGCTCGTGCCCTGCTGAGCGTCGACCCAGATTTCCGGGATGCTCTGAAGAAGGCCGGTCTGTTGACTCGTGACCCTCGGATGAAGGAACGGAAGAAGCCAGGTCTGAAGAAGGCTCGTAAGGCTTCACAATTCTCCAAGCGTTAATATTTTTACCGGAAACGGCTTAATATCAACACTTCAGAGATTTGGAATGGTCACATATGGTTCACAAATCATTTGCGATCAAAAAAATCAAGCATCAGCATCCAGCTGGTGCTTTTTTTTATATTTTTGCAAATTTAGCATTTCACAGTTTTTTAAATGATTTTAGTCTGGTAAAATGCAAAATAGAACTTTAAATTACGTTAAACAAACAGGGGGAATTATTTGTGGCAAAGAAACGCCGCTCAAAAACGCGGCACTCAAAAAAGCTGTTTCAACATCGCTGGCTGATTGGTATTTTAACGGTCATCGTGCTCTTTTTGGGTGCCTACGTTGGTCATCATTTCTACCAACGCTACCAGCAACAGCAGATTATCGAACGTCAACAAAATGCCAAGCGTCTGTTTATCAAGCAGGTTGCTCCTGAAGCTCAGGCAATGCAGAAAAAATACAACGTTCCAGCTTCAATTACCATTGCCCAGGCAATCCTGGAATCCGACTGGGGCAGCAGCAAGTTGGCGGCTAAATACCACAACCTGTTTGGCATCAAAGGAACCGGCGAAAAATCCCAGGTTCTGACGACCAAAGAATACGTAAATGGTAAATGGATCACGACTAAGGGCCGTTTTAAGGTTTATTCCAGCTGGAGCGAGTCAATCAAGGATCACACCAAGCTGATGATTAATGGGACGGACTACAACAGTCAAAACTATCAAGCCGTTACCCAAGCTTCCGACTACAAAGAAGCTGCTAAGGCGCTGCAAGAGGCCCATTATGCAACCGATCCGGATTACGCCCAAAAATTAATTTCAGTAATTCAGACCTATAAGTTGTACAATTATGATAAATAAGCCGTTAAGGAGGACTCCATGAAAGAACTGCAGGAAAAAATTAAAGAGTATGGTACGGTTTTGCCTGGCAATGTTTTAAAAGTTGATGCCTTTTTGAATCATCAGGTTGATCCAGTCCTAATGAAACACATGGGTGAAGAATTTGCCAAGCTTTATAAGGATGCGGGCGTTACCAAGATTTGGACGGTTGAGTCTTCTGGAATTGCACCGGCCGTAATGACTGGGCTGGCAATGAATGTTCCGGTGATTTTTGCCCGTAAGCATAAAAGTCTGACTTTAAAAGATGATCTGTATACGGCCAGCGTTTATTCATACACTAAGGAAACGACCAATCAGATCTCAATCTCCAAAAAATACGTCAGCCCAACTGACAAGGTTTTGCTGATTGACGACTTTTTGGCAAATGGTCAGGCACTGGAAGGAATGCTCCAGATTGCTCAAGCAGCAGGCGTTGAAGTTGCCGGTGCTGGCATCGTAATTGAAAAGACGTTCCAAAAAGGCGGTCAGGAACTGCGGAAACAGGGACTGCGCATCGAATCATTGGCTAAGGTCAGCTCATTAGCCAATGGCAAAGCTGAATTTGAAGACTAACTGCTAATGGGGGTGGGCTAATGAGCAGTACAAATGCATTATATCCAGGAGCGACGCTGGGCATTATCGGCTTGGACCGCAACGGCAGCACCCTGATTACTGCTGCTAAGCGGGCTGGCTTTAACGTTGGCGTTTATGTCGATCATGCACAGCCCAGTTTAACCAAACAGGCAGATTTTACGATCAGTGGGGCCTACAATAACCAGGAAAAACTGACGATGTTTGCCCAGACGTGTGATGCTATTATCTATGCCAACGACTTGATCGACTCCAGCGTCTTGCGCTATCTAAGCCGTGATGCCTATCTGCCACAAGGAGTCAACGCGTTGGAAATCGTTCAGGACCGTTTGATGGAGCGGGCATTTTTGGATCAGATCAACGTTAATGTAGCACCATACGTTACGGTAATCAGCTTGGATGACGTCTATCAGTCCATTGACTCAATCGGCTATCCAGCAATCTTAAAACCAATTCAAAGAGGGATTGGCGAACAGTCGATGAGAATCGTTAAACAGTCTGATATTACCCGTGCAGCTGATTTTATCAATGCGGGAACCTATCTTTTGGAATCCTGGATTGATCACACTGCTGAATATACGATGCTGGCAGCTACCGATGGCGAAAACGTTCAGGTGTTTCCTGCGATTGAACTGATGCTGAATGCCGATGAGCAGCTGCTGGGAGTCAAGACGCCAGCTAATCTGAGCGCGGATATTTCCCGGGAAATGGAACGGATCGTAACCAGTGTAGCTGAAAACCTGCAGTACCGTGGCGTCTTTCGTGTCGACTTCTACGTAACGGCAACTGGTAATCTGTATGTCCATGGAATTGAGCCGGGGCTGTCGACTTATGGCAGTGTTTTTGACTATGCCACTAATGTTTCGCAAACTGAGCAGCTTTTGCGGGCAATTGCCGGAATGCCGCTTTTTGAGGTTCAGACGCTGCAGCCGACCGTGATGATGCTGGCACGGGTAGCACAACGCGCAGCCCTGCAGCGGCAATGGCTGTTAAAAGACAACTGGCACTATCGCTTCTTTACCGAAGTGCGGGAGGATCCGCAAGCAGTAGCCGGATTCGTCTGGGCAGTCGGTAAGTCCAGCCTGGAAGAACTACAGCATCAAATCGAGGATACCGAGGTTTGGAATGAAAAAGCATCAACTGATTCAAACCCGGCTCCTGATCAGCAATAACTTTTATGCGAGCAGCGCTGAGCAATCGTTGCTCGTTTTTTAATGAGCCGCGGGAATTTGCTATAATAAAGTCTACGATAATTTTAAGAGAGGATGGAAATACGGCGTGACAAGTCAATTACTGCAAGGAATGAATGATAAGCAGGCAGAAGCCGTTTTAACTACGGAAGGGCCGCTTTTGGTCATGGCTGGAGCCGGTTCAGGTAAAACCCGAGTTCTGACGCATCGAGTAGCCTACTTAATTGAAGAGCAGGGGGTCAACCCTTGGAATATCCTGGCAATTACTTTTACCAACAAGGCCGCCCGTGAAATGCAGGAGCGGGTGGGCAAGCTGTTAGGCGAAAGCGCTCGTGATATCTGGGTTTCGACTTTTCATGCGCTGTGCGTGCGAATTCTGCGGCGCGACATTGATAAGCTGGGCTATAACCGTGCCTTTACGATTGCCGATACCAGCGAGCAGCGAACCTTGATGAAGCGGATCTGCAGTGAGCTGAACGTTGATACTAAAAAATATGATCCACGGGCAATTCTGAGTGCAATCTCCAACGCCAAAAATGCAATGCAGACGGCAACAGACTATGCAGCGCTCAACAGTCATGCCAATAATCCGCTCAATCAAATCGTGGCCAAGGCTTACGTGCTTTATCAAAAGGAACTGGAAAACAGTCAGGCGCTGGATTTTGATGATTTGATCATGAAAACTATTGAGCTGTTTGAAAAGGATCCAGAAACGCTGGAATATTATCAAAATAAGTTCCACTATATTCACGTTGACGAGTATCAAGACACCAATGACGCACAGTATCAACTGGTTACGCTGCTGGCGGCTAAATACAAGAATCTGTGCGTAGTCGGGGATGCGGACCAGTCAATCTACGGCTGGCGGGGTGCCAACATGAACAACATTCTGAATTTTGAACGCGATTATCCAGAAGCACATACAGTCATGTTGGAGCAAAACTACCGCTCAACCCAGACGATTCTAAAAGCAGCCAACGAAGTGATTGCCAACAACCTGGTTCGTAAGGAAAAGAATCTGTGGACAGAAAACGGTACTGGCGACAAGATTTCTTATTATCGGGCCCAAAATGAACATGATGAGTCCCAGTTTGTCGTCAGCAAGATTCAAGCTGAGATTAGCGAACATGGCTACCACTATAACGATTTTGCCGTTTTATACCGGACCAACGCCCAGTCACGGATGATCGAAGAAACGTTTATGAAGTCAACCGTACCATATACCATGGTTGGTGGCCATAAGTTCTATGATCGTAAAGAAATTCGTGACATTCTGGCTTATCTGACCTTGATTGTCAACCCTCGCGATGCCATGAGCTTTGAGCGGGTCGTCAATACGCCTAAACGTGGGATTGGCCCAGGCAGTATCGACAAATTGCGGCAGTTTGCCAATGAGAATGGCTGGTCGCTATTAGAAGCCGCTCAAAACGTCACGCTGGCCAATGCGATCAGCACGCGGATTCGAGCTAAAATAGAAGACTTTGGCCGTTTGATGGCTGATCTGACCAAAGAGGCCGATTATCTGACCATCACTGAACTGACCGATGAGATTTTGACCAAGAGCGGCTATCTGCAGATGCTGAAAGCCGAAAATGATCTGCAGGCGCGAACCCGGCAGGAAAACCTGGAAGAATTCAAATCGGTAACTCAAGAATATGATCAAAAGCATGGCGAAGATGAAGGCGATAATCGGCAAAAGCTTATGAACTTCCTGTCTGATCTGGCACTGGTTTCTGATCAGGATGACGTTGATGAAGAAGCGCCTAAGGTAACCTTGATGACCTTGCATGCTGCTAAGGGTCTGGAATTTCCGGTGATCTTTTTGGTTGGAATGGAAGAAGGCATTTTCCCGCTCTATCGTTCCTTGAGCAATGAAAAGGAATTGGAAGAAGAACGTCGGCTGGCATATGTCGGCATTACGCGGGCCAAACGCAAGCTGTATCTGACCAATGCCTACTCACGGATGCTCTATGGTCGCGTGCAGCGCAATCAGCCTTCGCAGTTCGTCGAAGAAATCAATGATGATCTGATCAAATTTGAAAACGCGGACGGCTCGGGCAAGGCTAAGAGTATGAACACGCCGTTTGCCAAGGCAGCTGCTCAGGCAACAACCTTTACGGCTCAGCGGCGCGCACATGGCCTAAAGCACTCAGCTAAGCAGGAAAGTACGGGAACTGGGGCTGATAAGCAGGCCTGGAAAGTTGGCGACAAGGTTCAGCATAAGAAATGGGGACAAGGCATGGTCGTTTCCGTCAATGGCTCAGGCAACGACATGGAATTAGATATTGCCTTTCCAAACGAGGGCGTTAAACGCTTGCTAGCTCAGTTTGCGCCAATTACCAAGGTTAATTAAAAGCGAGGCCTGCAATGACAGAACAAAAATCAGTCAATGACTTGACGCTCAAAGAAGCCACGGCAGAAATCGGTCCGTTGAAAGCCCAGCTGCTGCAGTGGGGCAAGGAATATTATGAACAGGATGCGCCTACCGTTGAGGACTATGTTTATGATCGTAATTATCAGCGGCTGGTTGACATTGAGAATCGTTTCCCTGAACTGATCACGCCTGATTCGCCAACGCAAAAAGTCGGGGGCGCAGCGGAAACCGTCTTGACCAAAGTCGAACATGCCATTCCAATGCTTTCGATGGGGGATGTCTTTTCCGTCGCCGAATTAATGGACTTTAATGCTCGCCAGCAGGATAACCCTAATTTTACCGGGACGACAGAATATAATCTGGAACTGAAGATTGACGGCCTTTCTTTGTCACTGGTTTATGAAAATGGTCGTCTCGTGCAGGGTTCAACACGGGGTAACGGGATGATTGGCGAGGACGTCACCGAAAACGTCAAAACCATCAAATCGATTCCGCAAAAGCTTGCCGAGCCCTTGTCACTGGAATTTCGTGGTGAGTGCTTCATGCCCAAAGCCGCGTTTGCTAAATTAAACGAGGAACGCGAAGCCAATGGACTGCCAACGTTTGCCAACCCAAGAAACGCCGCGGCTGGCAGTCTGCGGCAGCTGGATGCCAAAGTTACCGCCAAACGAGAACTGGATACTTTTATGTACTACATTCCCGAATATGAAAAGCTGGGCGTCAAGACTCAGGCCCAGGCTTTAGATAAGATGCGGCAATTAGGATTTCACGTCAATGAATTTAATCGTGTCGTGCATAATGAAGCAGAAATCAAGGACTATATCGATGAATACACGGCCAAGCGCGATGATCTGCCATATGGAATTGACGGGATTGTCGAAAAAGTCAACGATCTCGCCGTTGAAGAGGCACTGGGCGCGACGGTTAAAGTACCGCGCTGGGAGATTGCCTATAAGTTCCCACCTGAAGAGCAGGCTACCGTAGTCAGAGATATTGAGTGGACGGTTGGTCGAACGGGCAACGTCACGCCGACTGCAGTGATGGATCCGGTTCAGCTGGCTGGGACGACGGTTAGCCGGGCTTCTCTGCATAATCCCGACTATCTAAAAGACAAGGACATTCGCCTGGGTGATACGGTTCTATTGCATAAGGCCGGTGATATCATCCCTGAGATCTCACGCGTTATCTTAAATAAGCGTCCGGTTGACAGTCAGCCATATGAGATTCCAACGCTTTGTCCGGTCTGTCAATCCAAACTGGTTCACCTGGATGATGAGGTAGCGCTGCGCTGCATCAATCCAATGTGTCCGGCACAGGTAAAAGAAGGTCTGGTTCATTTTGCCTCACGCAATGCCATGAACATCGACCATCTGGGACCAAGAGTAATTGAGCAGCTCTGGGATCGTCATTTGGTTCATGATGTTGCCGATCTGTATCGTTTAACCTATGACCAATTATTAACATTAGATAAATTTGGACCCAAATCGGCTAATAACCTATTGACATCGATTGCCAACAGTCGCAATAATTCTGTTGAGCGTCTATTGTTTGGCTTGGGCATTCGTCATGTCGGTGCCAAGGCGGCTCGCATCTTAGCCCAGCATTTTGGCTCTCTGGCAGCAATAATAGCAGCCGATGAGGAATCGATTGCCGAGATCAACACGATTGGGCCAACGATTGCCGACAGTCTGAAAAACTATTTTGCCAACGAGCAGGTGCAGGAATTGATTCAAGAGCTGCAGGCGGCCGGGGTCAATCTGGAATACCATGGACCAGCGCCGATCGCTCAAGACAGCGCGGCGGCCAAAGAATGGCAGGGCAAGCGCGTGGTCTTGACGGGCAAGCTCAATGAAATGACGCGCGATCAAGCCAAGCAATGGTTGGAAGAACGCGGTGCCAGCGTAACCGGCAGCGTGTCGAAAAAAACAGATTTGGTCATCGCTGGAGAAAAGGCTGGCTCCAAGCTTACCAAGGCCCAGGATCTGGGAGTCGAGGTCTGGAATGAGAGCCGATTTGCTCAAGCGATGAAGGAGGATTAACGTGAAACTACAGAAGCTAAAAAAGCTGACGCTGACGGTAGTCGTGTTGATGAGCACGGTACTTTTGGCCTCATGCAGCATTGGAAAGAAAACCTCTTCGTCATCCAGCAAGCTTACGACGACGGGGACTGCCAGTGGTCAGTATCAAGGCGTCATTCAAAATGGCCATTACAAGGTCAGCAAGGCGCGTGGTGTCAATATCAACCAAAATGACAACAGCTACAACCTAAAGAGTTTTGAAACCGGCTTGACGGAAGTTTCCAAAAAGGTCTTTTCGACTAAGAGCTATATTTTCCAAGAAGGCCAGTATCTGAGTACGGATACGATTGAAAACTGGCTGGGACGCAAAACCAAGAGCAATCCAACCGGTTTAAACGCCGCCCAGGGTAAAAAGAGCGATCCGAACCCAGAATACGTTCAGCAGATTGAAGAACAAGACTTCATGCAGCAAAACGGCAATTCGCTGACCTTAAAGGGGATTACCATTGGGATTGGGATCAACTCGGTCTACTACTACCAAAAGACGACGGACGGTCCTACCTACCAAAAGAAACTTTCGGATGCTGAAATTCAAAAGCAGGGTAAGATTGCTGCTCAAAAGATCTTAACGCGGCTGCGCAAAAAGTCCGCGCTTAAAAACGTGCCGATCGTTATTGCATTGTACAAGCAGGCGCCCAATGACAGCCTGGTAGGGGGCAGCTTCTTTGCCTATAGCAAGAACAACGGCAATACCATCAAGAGCTGGAAGAAATTGAACTACTCAACCAAGGTGCTGCCAAAAGCCAGTGACGCTACTTCAACCAACAGCGACAATGAGACTGACAACACGAGCTTCTCCAACTTCAAGAGTCAGATTCAAAGCTTCTTCCCAAACCTCAGTGGTGTGACGGCTCAGGCCCAATACCAGAATGGCACGCTTTCGGGGATGCACATTACGGTTACGACGCAGTTCTACAGCCAGTCTGAAGTGCAGAGCTTTACGCAATATATTGCACGCGCGGCCAAGAAGTATCTGCCAAACGGAATTCCAATCGATATCAAGATTCAATCGTCTTCCGAAATGCAGGCGGTCGTCTACCGTGATTCTGGTTCAAATACCTTCCAGACCCACGTCTTTAGCTCATATTAATAAAATTTAAACGTCATCGCGCTTGCGGTGGCGTTTTTGCTAAAAACAGCGGGCTTTGTGTGATAAAATAGATGAACGTATGCAATACCTAACTTAAGGAAAAGAGGAGAAAGAATGGCTAGTCAGATCGATCAGCAGCAGGTTAAGCACGTTGCCGAATTGGCCAAACTAGAATTCAATGATGCCGAGCTTGCTAAGTTCACCCCACAACTGGGCAGCATCATCGATATGTTTGAAGAACTGCAGGCGCAGAATACTGATGGCGTGGAACCAATGTATTCGCCAACGGATCGCGTCAACGTTATGCGTGAAGACGTTGCAGTCAAGAGCAACGAGCGAGAAGCCCTGCTTAAAAATGCTCCCGACACGGAAGGCGGCTTGATTAAGGTGCCAGCAATCATGGATGATGAAAGTGAGGACGGCGAATAATGAAGTTCAATGAAACCGACTTGACTCAGCTGCATGAAGACCTGCAGACCAAAAAAATCAGCGCCAAGGAACTGACCAAGGCAGCCTTTGACCGGATCAAGGAAACTGATGATGACGTCAAGGCCTTTATCACGCTGAATGAAGATGAAGCTTTAAAGCGTGCCGAAGCAATCGACAATGAAGGAATCGCGGCGGACAAGCTGCTGGCTGGGGTGCCACTGGCAGTCAAGGACAACATCGTAACCAAGGGCTTAAAGACGACGGCGGCCTCCAAGATGCTGGAAAACTTTACGCCAATCTATGATGCCACGGTAATTGAAAAGCTGAATGCCCAAGACTTCATTAATGTTGGTAAGACCAACCTGGATGAGTTTGCCATGGGTGGCTCAACGGAAAACTCGGCCTTCTTTACGACCCACAACCCTTGGGATCTGACGCGGGTTCCTGGTGGTTCTTCAGGTGGTTCGGCGGCTGCCGTTGCGGCGGGTGATGTCATTGGTGCTTTGGGGACTGATACGGGTGGCTCAATTCGAATGCCATCATCATATAATAACGTGGTCGGCTTGAAGCCAACTTATGGTCGGGTCTCACGCTGGGGGGCAATTGCATTTGGCTCCAGCTTTGACCAGATTGGCTGGATCACCAACAGCGTTAAGAACAACGCGCTGCTGACGGAAATCATCAGTGGACAAGACGATCACGATATGACTTCTTCAGATCGTCAAGTGCCAAACTGGGCTGCCAGCCTGAACGAAAACACGAATGTTAAGGGGCTTAGAATTGCCGTGCCAAAAGAATATCTGGACGAAGGAATTCAGCCAGGCGTGCGTGCGGTAATCAATAACGCCTTAAAGCACTTTGAAGAACTGGGTGCCATCATTGATACGGATGTTTCGATGCCGCATACCAAATACGGCGTGCCAGCCTACTACATCCTGGCCTCATCAGAAGCTTCATCCAACCTGCAGCGTTATGACGGAATTCGCTATGGTTTCCGAGCTCCAGATGCCAAAACGCTGGAAGAAGTCTACGTCAAGTCACGGACGCAGGGCTTTGGTGATGAAGTCAAGCGTCGGATCATGCTGGGGACGTTCTCGCTTTCCGCTGGTTTCTACGATGCCTACTTCAACAAGGCTGCTAAGATTCGGACGCTGATTGCGCAAGACTTTGCCAACGTTTTGAAGGACCATGATCTGATCATGGGACCAACTGGCGCTAACCCAGCTTTTGAGATTGGTTCTGAGATTGCTGATCCAAAGACGATGTACATGAACGATATCCTGACCGTTCCCGTCAACATGGCTGGCTTGCCGGCAATGTCTCTGCCAGCTGGCTTTGACAATGGTCTGCCAGTTGGTCTGCACATCATCGGCAAGGCCCTTGATGAACAAACGATCTACAATGCCGGTTATGTCTTTGAACAGACGACCGACTTCCACAAACAAATGCCAAAGTTAGGGGGTCAAGACTAAGATGAACTTTGAAACGACCATTGGGCTTGAAGTCCACGTGGAATTGAAGACCCACTCTAAAATCTACAGTCCAACGCCAGTAGAATTTGGTGACGAGCCCAACGCCAACACCAACGTTATCGACTGGGCCTACCCAGGCACGCTGCCAACGCTGAACAAAGGCGTCGTGCGGGATGGGATCATGGCTGGTCTGGCACTGCACGCCCAAATCTCAAAGCACATGCACTTTGACCGGAAGAACTACTTCTATCCTGACAACCCTAAGGCCTACCAGGTAACCCAATCCGAAACGCCAATCGCACATGATGGCTGGATTGAAATTGAGGTTAATGGTAAGAAGAAAAAAATCGGGATCAAAGAAATGCACATCGAAGAAGATGCCGGCAAGAACACCCACACGAGCAACTACTCTTACGTGGACTTGAACCGGCAGGGCACGCCTTTGATCGAAATCGTCTCCAAGCCAGACATTGCCTCGCCAGAAGAAGCGGTGGCCTACCTGGAAGCTTTGCGGCAGCGGATTCAGTTTACTGGGATCTCTGACGTTAAGATGGAAGAAGGTTCGATGCGGGTCGACACCAACATCTCGATTCGTCCAATCGGCTCCGACAAGTATGGTACCAAGACGGAAATGAAGAACATCAACAGTTTCAATTTCGTCAAGAAGGCGCTGAACTTTGAACAGCAGCGGCATGAAAAGGTCATCATGGCTGGTGGCACGATTGCCCAGGAAACGCGGCGCTTTGATGAGGCAACCGGCGAAACGATCTCAATGCGGACCAAGGAAGGAAGCGACGACTATCGTTACTTCCCAGAACCTGATATTCCACCTCTGGAAGTCAGCGATGAATGGATCCAAGAAATTGAAGATGCCATGCCAGAAATGCCTGGTGAACGGCGCGCTCGCTACACCAACGATCTGGGCTTGAGCGAATACGACGCCATGGTATTAACGCAGACCAAGGAAATGTCTGACTTCTTTGAGGCTACGATTGCCTTAGGAGCTGATCCAAAGAAAGCTGCCAACTATCTGATGAACGACGTCAACAGCTACTTAAACGACAAGCAGGTTGATCTGCAGGATACCAAGCTGACGCCGGCCAACCTGGCAGGGATGATCAAGCTGATCGATGATGGCACGATTTCTTCTAAGATGGCCAAGAAAGTCTTTAAAGGAATTCTGGATGGTCAAGAACCAGCTGCCTACGCGGAAAAGAATGGTCTGGTACAGCTTTCCGACCCAGCCAAGCTGCAGCCAATCGTTGATGAAGTTTTGGCCAACAACCAACAGTCGATTGAAGACTACAAGAATGGTAAGGATCGGGCTGTCGGCTTCTTAGTTGGTCAGATTATGAAGCAGACGCGCGGTAAGGCTAACCCAGGCGTGGTCAACAAGCTTTTGATGAAGGCCTTGAACGAAAAGTAAACTGATTTGATGGCGGAGGAAACTATGCGAAAACGAGCACGGATTATCTATAACCCGACGTCGGGGCGTGAAGCCATGCGCAACGACCTGGTTGACATCTTAGCGGTCTATGAACAGGCGGGCTATGAAACCAGCGCGTTTGCCACGACGCCGGCGCCTAATTCGGCTAAGAACGAAGCAACGCGCGCGGCTAAGGAAGGCTTTGACCTGATCGTAGCAGCAGGCGGCGATGGGACGTTAAGCGAGGTCGTCAACGGAATTGCCGGACTTGAGCATCGTCCTGCCCTGGCGATTATTCCGGCGGGGACGACCAACGACTATGCGCGTGCCCTGCGGATTCCGCGTGATGATCCGATCGCTGCGGCCAAGCTGATCTTGCGCAAAAACAAAAAGTTCAAGATCGATATTGGTCAGGCTGGCGACAACTACTTTATGAACATTGCGGCCGGGGGGACCTTGACGGAACTGACCTATGAGGTGCCTTCACAGATGAAGTCGCTGTTTGGCTATTTGGCATATCTGGCTAAAGGAGCTGAACTGCTGCCAAGAATCAAGCCGGTTGAAATGGATATCAAGTACGATGGTCAAGAATACCGTGGCCAGGCCTCCACGATTCTGATCGCGCTGACCAATTCCGTCGGCGGCTTTGAACAGATCGTACCGGACGCCGCGCTTGATGATGGCAAGTTCACGATGATCATTGTCAAGGAGAGCAGTCTGATCGGCATGATGCGCTTGATGGCCAAGGCACTGCAAGGTAAGCATATTGGCGATCCTGGCATTATTTACGCCAAGGCCAGCGAGATCGACATAACGCCCGTCAATTCAGAAGATCGCGTGATGATCAATTTGGATGGCGAGTATGGTGGCGACGCGCCGATGCATTTCCGCAACCTCAAGCAGCACTTGGAAGTAGTTGCCAACCTTGATGAGATTCCGGATGATGCAATTACCGTGTCACCGGATATGAAGCGCGTGGAAGATGACTTTGTACGTGAAGTCGACAATATTCACGATGATGAAGCATCTCAAAAATAATTGAAACCAAACAGGGGCTGCGGGCAATCTTGTCAGCAGTCCCTGTGTTTGCTAAAGGAGAAAAACATGGCAAAAATCACTGTACCGGTTCATAAAGGCGAGGTCTTGACGGCAACGGTAGCTGATCTGACCTATGAAGGCAATGGCGTCGTCAAAGTTGATAATTATCCGGTTTTCGTGCCGTACGTCTTGCCCGGCGAACAGGCCGCAATCAAGATTACCAAAGTGACGGCTAAATTTGCCTGGGGAGAGCTGCAGCAGTTGTTGACCAAAAGTCCGGACCGCGTTGAGATCAATGATGCCCGTTATTTGAAAACCGGCATCTCTCCCTTGGGAATTCTCAGCTATCCGGCGCAGCTGAAATTTAAGCAGCATCAGATTGAAGAACTGCTCAAAAAGGCTCACTTGGATGAATTGAAGGTGGCGCCAACAATGGGGATGGACCAGCCGTATCACTACCGCAACAAGGCGCAGGTACCGGTCAAGTATATGCGAGGCCAGCTGCAGACCGGTTTTTATAAGCGGGGCAGCCATGATCTGGTACCGATTGAGGATTTCTATATTCAAGATCCGAAAATCGATCAGGCGATTCTGGTCGTCCGTGATCTGCTGCGGAAATACAACATTCGTGCCTATGATGAAAAAACTGGCCGCGGCTGCATTCGAACGGTTATGGTCCGACGCGGCTACTACAGTCATGAGATCATGGTGGTGCTGGTTACCAATACCAAACAGCTGCCGCATGCCGAAGAAATCGCAGCCGGGATCGTCAGCGGGGTGCCCGAGGTCAAGAGCATCGTGCAAAACGTTAACACCAAGCGGACGAACAAGCTCTTAGGATTGGAGAATCATACGCTCTGGGGCAGCGATACGATTCATGATCAGCTCCTGGGCATTGACTTTACGATTTCGCCGCTGTCGTTTTACCAGGTTAATCCGCAACAGACCGAAAAACTTTATCAAACGGCAATTGAAGCAGCTGGACTGGATGGTACGCAGACTGTGATTGACGCCTATTGTGGCATTGGTACGATTTCTTTGGCGGTGGCCAAGCATGCCAAAAAGGTCTACGGGGTTGAAATCGTTCCAGCCGCGATTGAAGATGCTAAGCAAAATGCCAAGGTCAACCAGATCGATAATGCCGAATTTGTAGTGGGTAAGGCCGAAGAACAGATGGCGAAATGGCAAAAAGAAGGCTTGAAGCCCGATGTCTTGATCGTTGACCCACCACGTAAAGGTCTTGATGAATCCTTGATCGATGCTGCCGGCAAGATGGCGCCAGCTAAGATTATCTATATCAGCTGCAACCAAGCAACGCTGGTTCGTGACCTCCAACGTTTTGCTCAGGCAGGCTATCACGTAGCTAAGCCAATCCAGCCAGTAGACCAGTTTCCTCAGACACCGCACGTTGAGTCTGTAACCGTCTTAGAACGGACATAAAACGATTAAAATTTGCTGAAGGGTTGGCTGCCCCGCTGTAACGTAGGTCCCATTAACGCCGACGTTAAGGCATAATGACGCTTGGATGAAATTGTCTATTGTGAAAAATTTTTAATGAATTGAGAAGATTGGGGTAAAGTTTAGTACACTTAAAAAGCAAGAGTGCAACTTTTTAGGAAGGGGGGACTGGGAATGGCCATAAATAGAATGGAAGAATTTGAAAACCTGATTATGATTGAAGTGCTAAAAGCGATGCAGGCGCTTGGTGGTCGGGTAACACGCAAGGAAGTTAAACGTGAGATTCGCGACCACTCTGAAGCAATTTCGGAAGAGCAGGTCGATGAAGTTAAGCATTCAAAGAAAACAGGCGCCTCATATCATCCGTTTGATTATCGTTTTAACTTTGCGGTTAAACACTTGATTGATGCTGATTTCATTGACACAGAAGATAACCGCAATCTCGAGTTATCAGAAAAAGGACGGATGGTTAAGCCAGAAGATTTTGATCCGATCCGTGACGTGCGGGCCGTACTATCCGAAAATTCAGCCGATGATACTGATGTAGAGGAAGAGACTGAGATTGAAGAAGAACCCTGGAAAGCTGAACTGTTAGCAGCCTTAGCCAAGATGTCGCCACAGAAATTTGAAATGTTTAGTCGAGGTTTGCTGATCCATATGGGTGTTGACCTTGACGACAATATTGGTGTCCGCTATGTCGGCGACGGTGGCTTAGATGGTTTTGGCTATATCACCTCAGATGATTTTCGAACAACCCGGGTCGCCTTACAAGCTAAGCGATGGGACGGTAAAGTTTCTGCCCCAGAAATTGATAAGTTCCGTGGGGCAATGGATAAGTATAATGCCGAGTACGGAATCTTCATCACGACCTCTGACTTTACCCGCGAAGCAATGAAAACCGCAAAAGCAGGAACGCGGATAATTACCCTTATCAATGGGGACAAGCTTTGCGATCTAGTGGCTAAGTACCACTATTATGTAGAACCTGTGACAACCTACAAGCTGAAGAGCTTTTTTACGGATAACGAATAAAGCCCCGATAATAGCTGAGCTACTATCAGGGCAGTGTGTTAAAATTTATTTACAGGTTAATTTTTATAGAGTCACCATTTTTGAATTCTACGATGTAGTAGGTTTCATGAATGGTGATTTTTTCTATTAGTTGCCGGACAAGGTGCTCATCAAATTCATTGAGCTGTTTACTATTTTTGGATATGAAGTTTTGGAGGTCGACGTGTTTTTGAGCATTGTCCATTTGTTTACCGATGGATTCTTCCGTTAGGTCACGTTCATGTTGAACGCTAGAAATTTTATCCGCTAGTTTTTCATAATCTAGAGAGTTAGGTACTTTATTGATTAGAAGAATTTGTAGTCTATCAAGTTCGCGGTCGAGCTTGTTTAATTGATCTTCATTAACTTTGCTAATGGCCTTACTAAAGTTATTTTGAAGTTGTCGCTGGAATTTTTTGCCAGATTGGATAATCTCGTTGAAAGCCTTCAAGCATACATCTTTTAAATCTTCCTCAGATATTGTTCGACCTAAACAATTTGGAATGTCGCGGTCATGAATTGAAAGGCAGCGCCATCTAGCCTTTCTTTTCCCATTTGTTTTGTAAAAAATACGCTGATAGATATCACCACAATCGCCACAAAATACCTTTTGTGAAAAGCAGGAAGTATTATTAAAATGCCTTGTTTTGCCACAGGGAACCTTGATTCCTGCCCGGCGACGTTTTCTTTCTTCTTGCACCCGGCGGAAAAGCTCTTTAGGAATGATTGCCTCATGGTCATCTTTGATGTAGTACTGGGGCATAATCCCTTGGTTGCGAATCCGCTTTTTAGTTAAAAAGTCGATGGTGTATGACTTCTGTAAAAGAGCGTCGCCGATGTACTTTTCATTTTTGAGAATTGAAGCGATATTGGAATCGCCCCATTTAGTATTACCGGCACCGTTGGGGATGCCATCGGCGGTTAGGCGCCGCGCGATTTGTTTACAAGAATATCCCTCCAAATATTCGTAGTAGATGCGTTTCACTATTTTGGCCTGTTCGGGGTCAACAATTAGGTGGCCGTCCTCATCTTTGGTGTAGCCAAGGAACCAATTATGGTTAACCATGACTTTTCCTTGTTGGTAGCGATATTGCAGGCCAAGCTTAACGTTTTGTGATAAAGATTGGCTTTCTTGCTGGGCTAGGGAAGCCATAATTGTTAAAAGAACTTCACCCTTGGCGTCAGTGGTTTTGATGTTTTCTTTTTCAAAGTAGACGGCGATATTCTTTTCTTTTAGTTGCCGGATGTAGTGGAGACAATCGAGAGTATTCCGGGCAAAACGGCTAATTGACTTGGTAATGATAAGGTCAATTTTACCGGCCATGCAGTCTTCAATCATTTGGTTGAATTGTTCCCGCTTTTTAGTGTTAGTCCCAGAAATCCCATCATCGGCATAAACCTTAACTAGGTCCCAACCGTCATGGTTTAGGATGTAGTTAGTGTAGTGGCTAACTTGGGTTTGGTAACTAGAGTTTTGTTCTTCGTATTCGGTACTTACCCGGCAATAGGCAGCTACCCTTAATTTAGGTATATCTTCCTCAAAGGGAATCGGCTTGCTACCGATATGGCGGCGTGCCGGAATGATTTTCATTTTCTTGTTAGGCATTTAAGATTCCTCACTTTCGATTAGCTGGTACAAGTATTCGGCCTGTTTAGCGGGAATATTGTACCGGTGATGTGATCGGTTCATTTTGAACTTAGTTTGGGTATAAAACTCCACCTGCTGTGTTGGTAAGTTGGTACGTCCTAAGTTTAGGGCTCGTTGATGAAGCTCAGCTTGGACGCGGTTAAAAATTTCCGGTGTTATCAACAGCGGATAGTACTTATCCCCAAGGTAGGTTTGATTGATTAGGATCCGTTTGATGGCACCGTGGAATTTAAAACCATTTTTTAAGGCGACATCTGTCAGGGAATCACCATTCAGATAGTCTTTAAAAATACTTTGAACGCGGGGGCCATTAACCGGGTCAACTTCAATCGTGCCATCTTTGATGTGGTAGCCAAAAGTAACGGTACTCATCGGCTTCAAATCCTTTCTGGTAGATTTAATCCACAGAACAAGTGGAAAACTAGATGTGAATTATCTTCAATCGTGACTTTTTCCACAGTTTCTTTAAATAATTGTGGGTTAAAATTGGTCTGAACCGGGTGGTTATCTACGTAATTTAGAAGTTCACGAGTGGCAATAATCAGACTATCGTTTTTACCAATTGTGGAGCGGAGTTTACTTAGCTCTTGCCGGTATTGATTGGACTGGTCGATTAGTTTGGTCGTCTTGGTCATCATTTCTTTGGGATCGATCAAGTCTTGAGATAGCATCGTCATCAAGGTATCACGTTTTTCAGTATTGCTTAAAATAGCTGATTCCAATTCTTTAATCCGCTTGTACTTCCGGTTTGCTGGCTGTTTTCGTAGTGCTTGAAGATAAGGTTGTAAAAGTTTTGTTCTACTGAAGAGAAGCTTATTTATCATGGTCACAAAGGCGACTTTAATTTGGCGTTCATCAACTGGCTTAACCGGGCAAGACTTATTTTCCTTAATATGAGTTTGGCAAGACCAGGTTATCCGCTTGGCCTTCTTTTGACGCTTAAATGTACCACCGCACTGGCAGTTAAGTTTACCGGATAAAAGATATTTTTGTCGGTACTTTTGGCTGCGGGCTTTTGTATTACGTTGCTTAGCTCTTTGCGCTAGTAAATCCTGAGTCCGTTCAAATTCATCAAGGTTGATAATAGGTTCATGGTGGTCTTGATACCAGGTCATGGTCTCTTCATCGTAGTTGATGTGTCGGTTGAAGGCATCGTCGGTATAAGTCTTTTGCAAGCGCAGGTTGCCGGTATAAGATTCATTACGAAGCATAGTTCGAATGGTACTATCGCTCCATTTACCAACGGATGGCGCCGGAACGGTCAAGTTTTTAGCGATTGTTAGGCTGCTTTGACCATTTAAAAAGTCAGTAAAAATTTGTTTAACCACTTTAGCTTGGCTAGGAATAATTTCAAAGTTTCGGTCATAGCCATAGGGCGGAGTCGAAACCTTAAAATAGCCATTGGCCATCCGAGTTTGAATTGACCAGCGGTTGTTAGCGGCAATTGATTTTGATTCACTTTCCGCCATGCTACTAAGGACAGTTAAGATGAATTCATCGTCCATATTGCTGGTGTTCAGATTTTCCCGTTCAAAGATAATGGGGATATTGAGTTCTTTTAGCTGACGGACAATATCTAAGCAATCGGCAGCATTGCGAGCAAGTCGGCTAATTGACTTAGTAATAACCAGATCAATTTGGTGGGCGGCACAGTCCCTTAACAGGTGAAGCAACTCTGGCCGTTTATTCTTCTTAGTTCCGGAAATACCTTCATCGTAGTAGATTCCTGCAAGTTCCCAGCCGGGGTGGTTGCTAATGTAATGTTGATAGTGTTCACGTTGGGCTTTAAGACTTTTTAACTGCTCGTCGGAACCGGTCGAAACTCGGCAATAAGCAGCAACCCGTTTTAGCTCACGGCTAGGAATGAAATTTTGCATGATTTTTGTAGTTTCCATTGTTTTTTCCTCCTTTCATCAGTCATGCATGTTAGCTCTGAGTTTTAGACACATCAACGAATTAAGGCAGTAATGAACCCAGTAATGGCGGGAAAGTTTGCCTATTTTCTTGTTCGATTCGTTGGGCAATTTCAGATGTGATTAGTCCTTTTTCTAATAGTTCTTTCGTGATTTCTTGTGCCTTTTGAAAAAGTAGTTCATTTTGAATTTGTTGATTAGTAAGGGTCATAGTTTTACCTCCTCACTGTTAGGACAGTTAGAGGCAAAAAATACAGCGGTTTTGGCGAAAAAAATAAGGTCCACAGGCGAGTAAGCCCATGGACCTTATATTTATAGCAGTTGATTGACGCGTCTTTGAACGGCAGTTGGATCATAGCCAGCCGCACGCAGTTTTTGACTACGTTGGGGGTCATTGCCCCACTTACCTTGAATTACTTCACGGGCTAAGGTATCAATTGATTTTTGATTCAGTCTTTGATTTACGGCTGCTTGAATAGAGGAATAGTTATACCCAGCCGTAGAGAGGCGGTCCTTGCGGTCAGTGCCGTTACCCCATTTACCAGCTAAAACTTCAGCAACTATTTCATCTGTTGACTTTAAAGGCTTAGTATTGGCGTCATAGCCATTCAGGCCTTTTTTTCTGATGATAGCCGGATAGTCGATGTAGGAGTAGTCTAGGTCAACGTTACCGCTAATCCCGGCGATTGAACCATTGGAAGAGTATTGCCAAATCCCGTAGTTTCCGCTGTAGTTGAGACGGGGATTATATTCGGCAATCCACAAAGCATAACGACTAGCAACATCAGGAGAAATATAGTTTTGTAGCGGTGATCGTGAAATATAGAGCCCGGCATAGTAGCCATGGCTTTCAATCTCTGAACAAAATGCTTTAACCAATTCAGAACAAAAGTCTGTTCCTTGCTTAAATTGGCTCTTTTCTTCAAGGTCAAAGTAAATCGGGTAATCAAATTGTTTTCCGACAATGGCGGTTAAGCAGGTATCGGCTTCTAGTTTTGCGTCGTTAGCGGAGTCCGCATATGAGTACCAATAGGCTCCAACCTTGAGCCCAGCGGCTTTGGCCCGGCTGTAGTTTTGTTCAAAATAGGGATCCTTTTGGTGAATCGAATGGCCATAGCCGGCATTAATAATCACAAAGTTAATCCCACTTGCTTTAACGGCATTAAAATCAATATTTTTTTGCCATAGTGAGACGTCAATTCCTTTATAAATTCCCATTTTCATCAATCCTTTTTATCTTTGTTGTTTTGGAGTTGTTCTAAGACATCTTTGAGTTGTTTGGGAAAGGGGAGTCCTAAGCGGCCGGCATTTTCTAAAAGGGAAATCCCTTCGTTGGAGATGTAGAAACAAATAGTGGCGGTTCGCAGTGGGGTGCCATGCTTGAGTAAGTGCATATCGATGATATTTGCGAGGCCAACCAAAATGAAAATAAGGACTTTCCGGTTTACGCCACGTAGGTCCACTTCACTGGAAAGTTTACGCTCACTAATCGCACATAGAATTCCCGTTATATAATCGGCAATTACAAAAGTAAGGAGGGCATACAATAAATCATCCAATCCGCCAAGGAACCAGCCAATGAAGCCCCCAAGGACTGCCCAATACATACTAATAATTTTTGTTTTGATCATATTGTCACTTCTTTTTTAAATCGTCTGGTGGAGTGGTCGATGATTCCATTGCTACCTTGCACTGGAGATAGCGGTGCCGGTACTTTATATCATCGATGAACTTGATATTGTACCAGTGGCCGTTAAACCAAATTTCGGTTGATTCTTTGACGCCTTCAATATAGCGGAAGGTCATGGAGACTTCTTTTTCCACTTTAACCATTGCAGCAGTGTAGTACTCTGTCCCGTGAAGGTTTGATACATAGGCCCAGACTTCTGCTAACAAAACAGTCTTAGTCATTGGTTGGTAGGTATTGGGATTGCGCCCGTAAGTAACCTTGTTATAGAGTCGAATGCGGTCGCGCATTTCACCAATATTTACAAGCTTTGAGTTATCTTCCCCAGCTTTTTCCATCAAAAAGCCTCCTTCCGATAAGGTGTTAAAATTGCCCGCAAAAATTTGATCATGGCATCAAAATCAGCAGTTTCCCGGTATTCATATAGGTAAGCTACGGTGTATAAAATAGCGGTATGAATATCATCGGGGACCGCATCATAGTCACTAATTGGATGCCGCAGGATGTTTTCAATCGTGGAAACAGCGGCTGCGATGAAATGGGTAATTAAATCATCCTCAGCGGTGCCATCAACCCGCAGGTAGGTTTTAATTTCTGCTAAGGTGGGTGTTTTGGTATTTGCTTCATCTTCCATTTACTCACTCCTATTTACCAGCGCCCATCTTCAAAGTTGTTAAAGCTTCAGGAAGAATGGTCTTGGCATCGACACGTTGGGAACCTAAGAAGCCAACTTGACCATTTACGGCGTACAATTCGTTGAGTCGTTTGAAGGTCCGTCCTTGGCGATCAGCAATCCAGTAGTAGGAAAAGTCACCAAATAGGACGGCTTTGTTACCAGTGGTCAAGTTGGGCATATATTGGCTTGTGTAAACCGGACAATTCAGAATCATATCTGGTGCTCCGGCTTGGACAGAAGGTTGCCAGATGTATTGATCGTTCTTGTCCTTTAACTTGCGAATGGCCTTAACTGTGTCATCGTTCATCAAGAAGACAGCATTTTTGCGGTAGGGTTCTTTAAGTGAGTAATAAAGGTCGATTAACTCATCAAAGGTAATTGCCGTTGCCGAAGCAGTGGTAATGCCATCTTTGGCGCCATTAGTATCGTTAAGAATTCCAGTTGGGCGTCCCGTGCCATTACCTGTTAGGAAGGCTTCTTCTTCGGCATCGCCCAAACGACGGGCAAATTCAGAAGAAATGTAGTTAGTTAAATCAAAAGCTGAGTCGTTCAGTAATTCTTCAGAAACTTTGATTAACGTTCCCAACTTGTGCGCACCAAGGGTTACTTGGCTGAAAGTAGAATTACTTTCGGTGTAGGCTGCTTCTTCATCTAACCAAGCAGCAGTTCCTTCACTAGCAACGACAGGAATTTTGTGGTCACCGCTAGAAGTTTGGATGACGTGGGAAATGGAGCGGAGGATGTTTTCTTGGTGGAGTTTTTGAACGAGTTGCTTTTCGAACTCATCAGGTACTAAGTAACCGCCGTCTGCATCTGAGCCTTCTTTTAAGGCATTCATGACGTTGGCGGAGACATTTCCTCGCATCATGTTCCAGAATGATTGGTTGTATTGGTCTTTAGTGTTTGGTACTTTTCCAAGAGTTGGGGTATTAACAATGGCGTTAGTGGTAGGTTGGTTGAGTTCGTTGTCGATGGCTGCTTGCTTGGTAAGGCGATCGATTTCTTTACCGAGATCCACCACTTCTTTTTCCATCCGTTCATATTGGGCATTATCTTCAGCCGACAAAATGTCTGACTTAGCTTGTTTTTCATCCAGAAAGTCCTTTGCTTGCTTCCAAACTTTGGCCCGTTTTTCTTGTAATTCGATAATTTTGTTCATAGTTTTGTCCTCCTGAAATTTAGTGTCCTAATAAAGAAAGCCGCCTTTTCAGCGACTTTACAGAGATATTCGATTTTGTTTTGGGTTTAAGCTTATTGAGTAGAACTAGATCAGCCTGATGGTCTGAGTAGGTGTAACAATTAGTTGGTGGTTCATCGGGATTACCGAGCATTTCATCGGCAAATCCTAATTGAATTGCCTTGTTGACGTTCATCCAGGTTTGATCATCCATCATTGCCGAGATTTTTTCACGTGGCAGACCGGTTTTAAGTTCATAGGCATTGATGATGCTTTCCTTAGTTTCATTGAGCAGTTGGATTGCTTTTTGCATATCACCAGCTTCACCCTTGGCTAGCGTAAGGGGATTATGAATCATCAACATCGCAGTTGGGGCCATTGAGACCGTTGTTCCAGCCATTGCAATTACCGAAGCTGCCGAAGCCGCGACGCCATCAATCTTAACGTTCACATCATCTTCATAGTTCATCAGCATGGTGTAGATTTGACTGGCAGCAATGCAGTCACCGCCGGGCGAATTGATCCATAGTTCAATTGGACCTTCATTTTCGTTGAGTTCATCTTGAAAGAGTTGTGGGGTGATTTCATCGTCTAACCAGCTTTCTTGGGCAATTGTACCGTTAATGGTTAATACCCGTTGGTTAGTCGGACCACTCCAGTTCCAAAAATGTTTCATTGATTTGTTTCCTCACTTTCATTTTTCTTGTCGTAGAAACTACCTGCCTTATCTAAGGGCAGCATGTTCCCGTTAACTAAGTACATGTCACCGCCTTGTTCACTAGGGATTTTGTTCAAATCTTCAAGCTCTCGGATATCGTTGGCAGAAAGCCAGCCGTTTTGGCGCCCAATCGCATAACCGTTCATGCGACTTTCATAATCGCCTCGTAAAAGCCCGTCAACGTTGAATTTGACGAAGATCTTACCTTGTTCTTTAGGTGAGAGTAGTTGTTGATTCATGGCTTGTTCCCAACGGACGCACCAAGGATTTAAGGTGTATTCAACAAATTCTAGCGATTGCTGTTCAATGTTTGAAAAGGTAGACCGGTCTAAATCTCCGATTAGGTGGGGCGGAATCCGAAAAATACGGGCAATTTCATCAATTTGAAACTTCCGAGTGTCTAAGAATTGGGCTTGGTCAGGCGGAATTGATAGTTGCTGGAAGGTTATGCCTTCTTCAAGGACAGCAATGTTATGTTGGTTACTTCCTTGAAATTGAGCATTCCAACTTTTGCGTAATCTCTCCGGATCCTTGACCACATTTGGGTGCTGCAAGATTCCGCTTGGAGTAGCATCGTTTTTAAAGAAAGTTTCTCCATATTGTTCGGCGGCCATTGATAAGCCAATTGCGTTTTTAGCCATGGCAATGGGGCTATAGCCAATCAAACCGTCAAAGCCTAGCCCTGAGATATGCAGGACTTCATCTTTTAGGAGGATGATTTGTTTGGCTTGGCTTTTAGCACCATATTCATCAAAGTCCTTTGTGTAGGTATAATACAGTTCACCATTTTGTGCCCGGTTGACGTCCATTTTGTTAGGCATCAACGGGTAGAGACCGGTAATCTCACCGCGTCCGTTGCGGATGATTTGGGCATAGGCATTGCCCCATAAAAGCAAATGACTCATTAGTGTTTCACGGAAAATAAAACTGGTCATTTCAGGGTTAGGGGAATCATGCAATAAGAAATAGAGAGGATGACTTAAATCCCTTTGCTTGCTACCTTCATCTCCATAGCGATAAACATGAAGGGGCAGTTGGGCCAAACTTTCTGCTAACACCCTGACACAGGCATAGACGGCGGTATTTTGCATGGCAGTTCGCTCGGTGACGTTTTGCCCAGACAGGGTACCGCCAAACAAAAACGACCAAGTACCGGATAGGGAGTTAGTCGGCGAAGCTTTGTTTTTACTGAATAGTTTGTTAAAGATACTCATAGGAACAATAACCCTCTTTCATCATAAATTGAGTCACCCGTTTCACCATCATTGCGGATGGCCCGGTCAAGCGCCATAATGGTTGCCACTACGCCATCAATCTTTTCGGTTGATTTAGCTTTATCGGGTTTGATGTTGCCTGCAGGGTCGGTGCGAATGTAGATGTTATCCATCATCCAGCGCAAAACTGGGTGGCCACCGTGGGCAATTTTCTTTTCTAAGGTCAATTTCATCAATTCTTTAGTGGTTGGCGACATATCTTTAAATCCCTGACCGAATGGGACAACCGTAAAGCCCATCCCTTCTAGGTTTTGGACCATTTGTACGGCTCCCCAGCGGTCGAAGGCGATTTCTTGGATATTATATTTTTCACCAAGATTATCTATGAATTGTTCAATGTAGCCGTAGTGAATTACGTTACCCTCGGTTGTTTCAAGATAACCTTGCTGCTTCCAAATATCGTAGGGAACATGGTCGCGCCGGACGCGCAGGTTAACATTATCTTCCGGAATCCAAAAACGGGGGAGGATAGTGTAGCCTTCTGATTCGTCTTCAGGCGGAAAGACTAAAACAAAGGCGGTAATATCAGTTGAAGAAGAAAGGTCTAAACCGCCGTAGCAAACTCGCCCTTCAAGCGCTTGTTCATCAACAGGAAAAGCACAGGCATCCCATTTGTCCATTGGCATCCACCGGACTGATTGCTTAACCCACTGATTAAGTCGGAGCTGGCGAAAGGTATTTTCTTCAGCGGGGTTTTCCTTAGCGGAATTGAAAGCTGCCTTGACCTTGTCGATTGAAACGGTAATCCCCAGTGAAGGGTTAGCTTTCTTCCAGACACTAGGATCGGTCCAATCATCACTTTCTTTGGAGCCGTAAATAACAGGATAAAAGGTTGGGTCGTGCTTGCGACCGTTCATAATGTCGAGGGCTTTTTGATGGACTTCATAACAGATTGAGTTGGTATCTGTTCCAGCGGTTGTGATTAAAAAGTAGAGGGGTTGTGTGCGTGCGTCCCCCGAACCTTTTGTCATCACGTCGTAGAGTTTGCGGTTGTGCTGTGTATGCAGCTCATCAAAAATCACACCCGAAACATTAAAACCGTGTTTGGAATAAGCATCGGCAGAAAGAACCTGGTAAAAACTATTGGTCGGTTGGTAGATAATCCGTTTTTGGGACGCTAAGATTTTAACCCGTTTCTTCAAGGCTGGATTCATCCGAACCATGTCGGCTGCCACATCAAAAACAATCGCAGCTTGTTGCCGGTCGGCCGCACAGCCATAAACTTCGGCCCGTTCTTCTCCGTCAGCGCAACAAAGTAACAGCGAAACGGCCGCCGCCAATTCCGATTTACCTTGCTTCTTAGGAATTTCAATGTAGGCGGTGTTGAACTGTCGGTAGCCATTAGGTTTTAAGGTTCCAAAGATGTCACGGATAATTTTTTCTTGCCAATCGATTAATTCAAATTGTTTACCCGCCCAAGTTCCTTTGGTATGACAGAGACATTCTATAAATGAAACGGCAAAGTCGGCCGCATCTTTGTTATAAGCGGATCCCTTATCCATGTATTTTGTGGGTTGGTAGTTTTCTAACTTACGCAAATGATAATCACATCCTTTCTACGTAAAAAGGCACCAGTCCCTAAATAGGTCAGTGCCTTTGTTTATTATTCGAAGTTTCCGGTTAAGATGAAGTTGATGTAGTCGGCACGCCTTTCTTCTAAAAAGCGCACCAGGTAGTGGCAGTTGTAGTAATAGGCCAGGCGTTTAACGTTTGGAACATCAAACATATTAACTTCGCCGGTGTTGCGGATTTTATCAATTTCATTTCTGAGTTGGTCGCGTAATGCTAGTTCTTTTTTGATACGGTCCATTTTGTTTACCTCCCTTAATATTTAGGCCTCTGTGTCTTTATCATTGTTCTTTTTAGGGTCATGGAGGAAGGAGGCATTCCCTGATAGATTCTTCAGAAGGATGCGCCGATCCGTTTTGTATTCCTTGCCGATAAAGCCGAGTTTTAATAAGAATCCGCGGAAGGAGTATCTTTCATTGCTGTATTTGCGGGGTTGGGAAGTTACCCGTTGTAATTTTATCGAAAGTTTTACCAGTTTATCAAGGAAATGAGCGTAGGCTTTAGCTTCTTCCGGGGTGACTTTACCAAACCAAGGGAAGCTAACTGTTTCATCGGTGATTTCAATCGGTAGGTCGTTAACTCCAAGTGCGTGTTTAATCAAGGTTGCCTTGGCTCTGACCAAGCGTTGAAGGTTGAGTAGGGCTAGTTCAGTAAATTTATTAACCGGGTAAGAAATAACCAGGTCGCTTTCAGTTGTGGTTTGTTCAAAGCCAGCATTTTTAAGGGCAGTAATTAAGTCCTCAGGAACTGAGTAGCCACAAATTAGTTCGCCGTTGCGAGTCACTCGATATGGGCCAATTTGATAGGTAAAAGTTGGGGTGCCTTCATATTCAGCGGTTAACCCGGTGAATGCTTCAATTTCTCTAACTAGGGCTTTACGACCATTACCTTGAACATTGTATTGTAGTAACATTTTAAATTTCCTCCTGTTCTTTTGTTACTACATACATCACTCTAAGTTCCTGTAATAGCAAGTTATTTCGTACTTTCTTCATCAGAAAGATTGAGCTGAGAATAAGGGATGGTTTGGCCGCCACGTTCAACAGTTATACCATCAGAAGTCCCGGCTTGTTCCAAATACCGCTTAACAATCACATCACAGAATTTTGGGTCAAGTTCAATCATGTAGCAAATCCGGTCGGTTTGTTCGCAAGCAATCAAGGTGGATCCTGAACCGCCAAACGGATCGAGCACAGTACAATTACTCATGGTTGAATTGGCAATGGGGTAGGCCAAGAGCGGAACTGGCTTCATTGTTGGGTGGTCAGCGTTTTGTTTGGGCCGGTCAAACTCCCAAATCGTTGATTCCTTACGGCCGGTGTACCACTCATGCTTCCCGGACTTTTTCCACCCATAAAGAATAGGTTCATGTTGCCATTGGTAAGGTGAGCGACCTAAAACCAAGGATTGCTTTTTCCAAATGCAACAGCCGGATAAATAAAAACCAGCATCTTGAAATGCTTTCCGGAAGTTTAAGCCCTCAGTATCGGCATGGAAAACATAGATGCTGGCATCATCAGCCATTGAATCATACATACAACGAAATGAGTCCAGGAGAAATTGGTAAAAGTGATCATCATCTTGGTGGTCGTTTTTAATCTTACCGGCATTGCCCTGATAGTTAACATTATAGGGTGGGTCAGTTAAGACCATGTTAACCTTATGATCACCGAGCAGTTTTTGGTAAGATTCAGGTTTAGTTGAATCACCGCATAGTAAGGTGTGCTTACCTAGGTGCCAAAGATCGCCTGTTTTACAGAAGGTCGGCTTTTCTAATCCACTGTCGATGTCAAAGTCATCGTCTTTGGCTTCCTCATCAGTTCCGAGTAAGTCGGTAATTTCATTTTCATCAAAACCAGTTAGTGACACATCAAAGTCGGTAGCTTGCAGGTCTGTGATTAAGAGCCCTAATTTTTCATTATCCCAATCACCACTGATTTTATTAAGGGCAACATTAAGAGCTTTTTCCTTTTCTTCATCAAAGTCAATTACCACGCAGTCGACTTCCTTGATACCGTCTGCTTTAAGCACCTTTAAACGTTGATGGCCGCCGACAACATTACCGGTTCGCTTATTCCAAATAATCGGTTCAACGTAACCAAATTCATCAAGCGAACGTTTTAGTTTTTCGTATTCAGGGTCACCGGGTTTTAAGTCCTTCCGAGGATTATAGGTGGCAGGGATTAAATCCGTGAGTTTCTTTTTTGCAAATTCCATTAGTTCATTCCTTTCCGGGAGCGCAAGAGGCGTTCCATCACATCATCTTGAGGCGTGTTACCTTGATAAGTTGTCGCATTGTTTTCTTTAACAACCTGGAAGATCTGAAACCAAAGTTGGCTTGATTGTTTCATATAGTCCCGGCTCATTGAGACGTAAGGTGACGCAATCGCATTCCCAGTTGTCGGGTGACGAGCGAGAAAACCGTATTCTGAAATGCATTCCTCGCATTGAATCCACCGACTAACGCTCATGGCGTATTGTTCGATTAACTGGGTATTAACAAGATTTTCACAGCCCCGTTCCATCAACCATTTCCAGGTGTCTTCAAAAATCTCTGAGGCCTCAAGATCTTTGCCATTCTTTTGTTTTGCTTTTAAATAATCCTTGACTGGTGGCATTTCTCGTCCCTCAATAGAAGTCGGGGTAGGCAAGTCGAGGACCTTACCAGTTTTGCCTTCCGCTAATTTATCGGCTAAGGCTTTAGGTTTTCGACCGGCACCAACCCGCGCGCCACCACGATTAGTTCCGTCCTTAGCCACGGTTAAAAATCATCTCCTTATTACATATAGGCTAGCTGTTGGGGTAGGGGGTAATACCCTGTTTGAATTCGATTTTTTGTACGCGAAGGCCCACCCCCGTTCCCTTGGCGCTTGCCAAAAGCGATTTAGACCGCCCCTCCCGTCAGTAATGATAGGTTTGGGGTCGGTGGTGCCAGCGGTCGTCCATTTCAGCTGTGATCCTAGAGTGGCATGGCTTGCAAAGTGACATCAGGTTGTCTTGAGCGTTGGTGCCACCTTGGGAGATAGGCAAGACGTGGTGGACTTCAGTCGCTTGGGTGTAGTGTCCTGATTGCAGGCACATTTCACAAAAGGGATGGAGTTGAATGTAATGGTTGCGTGCTCGTTGCCACGTGCGACCGTAGCTTTTCTTAGTACGAGCAGGGCGTTGGTACTTGTCGTAGTTTCTAGCAACCAACTTTGCATGTTCTTCGCAGTAGGTTTGGTGGGTTAACTTGCAACATCCGGGATAGCGACAGGGTTTCTTGGGTGAGTAGGGCATGGTGGTTCTCCTTTCTGAGTCCATAACAAAAGCCCAGCGGTTAGAAACCACCAGGCTTAGTTAGGAAATTCAATTTGTTTTACTACTCTACACTATCAGTATAGCACTGGGAATTAAGAAGTGTGTTCACGTTTTTACCTTCTTAATGATGGCTACCATAGAGTAGAAGGGTCAAATGGTCCAGAGCTTTGTTCTTCTTGTTGTAGGCTGTGGTCTTAGCAATGAAGTACTTGTTCATTAAGACGGTAAGGCCATGATTAAGTGACTGGTTGGGGATTCGGTAACAGGAATCTAGAACAAAGCGTTCCTCGTCGGTAAGCTGCTGCCAAGCGGGTTCAAACCAATCAAAGTAGTCGCGAGCAACTTGGTAGCGTTCGTTGACCTTATCTAGTTTAGTGATACCAGAGATTAAGCGGGTTTCAGTTGCATTGTCATTACCAGTTCCACTAGGGATGCCACCAAGTTTTGGAGATTGTAGGTGGAGCATCTTTTCTTTAATTTTATGAACTTGGTTTTGATAGTCATTGATGATGAACTGCATGTCATTATAGTCTTTGAGAGCGGCGACAGTAGCTTCACGCTTGTCGAGATAATTCCACATGATATTAGTCATTGGTTAACCACTCCTTTTAAGTTAGCTTTGACGGCATTGATTAAAGCCGTTTGCGTTTTATCTTTGCGCTTTAAGGCAGCAAGGATATCTTCATCAATCGTACCTTTGATGATGATGTGATAGATGACGACCGGATTAGTTTGTCCTTGACGCCAGAGCCGAGCGTTGGTTTGTTGGTAAAGTTCCAGACTCCAAGTTAAGCCATACCAGATTAGAGTAGAGCCACCAGCTTGTAAGTTTAAGCCATGCCCAGCCGATGCGGGATGGATCACACCGATAGTAATTTTTCCTTGGTTCCAGTCAGCAATATCTTGGTTGGCTTTAATTTCTCGTACTTCAAAGCGCTGCTTGATTTTTTCCAGATCATGTTTGAACCAATAAGCAATCAATACTGGTTTACCGTTGGCAGCTTCGATCAAGTCTTCCAGCACATCTAGTTTTCGTTCATGAATTACAACCTGGTTCTTATCACTGTCATAAACAACTCCGTTAGCCATTTGCGAAAGCTTGTTAGAAAGGGAAGCGGCGTTTAAGGCATCGATTTGTTTACCTTGGGTAGCAACGACTAACTGGGCGCGCATAGTATTGTAGACGACAGCTTCTTTATCAGAAAGTTGAACTTTGACGGTGTTTAACGTGAGCAGTGGTAACTTCAGGTAATCTTTGGACTTCATGGAGATGGTGATGTCACTAATTTGTTGGTAGATTTGTTGTTCGGCCCCAAGTTTAGGCTTGTAGGTAAAAATCATATGCTGGTTACGTTTGTCGGGGTCAAAGTAGGTAGTGCGGTAGTGACTGATGTAGCGCCCTAAACGTTGACCCATATCAAGGACCCGGAATTCAGCCCAGAGGTCCATCAAACCATTTGATGATGGGGTTCCAGTTAAACCAACGATTCGTTTTACCCGCGGGCGAACTTTCTTGAGACATTTAAACCGTTGGGACTGATAGGATTTAAAACTAGATAGCTCATCAATGACAATCATGTCGTAGCAAAAGGGAAAGCCGGACTCTTCAACTAACCATTTTAAGTTTTCACGATTAATGATATGGATATTAACATCTTTTTGAAGGGCAGCTAGACGTTTTTGCTTAGTTCCCGTCACTACTGAATAGGTAAGGTGTTTTAAGTGGTCCCATTTCTTAATTTCAGTGGGCCAAGTATTTTTAGCCACTCGCAACGGGGCGACGACTAAAACCCGGTTAACTTCAAAACGGTTATAGATAAGATCGTTGATGGCGGTCAGGGTAATTACGCTCTTACCTAGGCCCATATCAAGTAAAATCGCCGCAACAGGGTGATTAATGATAAAGTTGGTCGCATATTGTTGATATTCATGAGGATTGTATTTCATCCAGGATTCCTCCAATTTGATTTAAGTTATCACAGCAATAGACTAAAAAGCCTAGTTGCTGGAGTTGGTTGATTCGGTTGATTTGTAAAGGGCGAGGATGCTTGCCGGGTGCTTTCATTTCAACAAAGGCAAAGTGACCACCGGGTAAAAGGACAAGCCGGTCAGGGACACCAGCCATTGAAGGGGAGACAAATTTCAAGCATAGGCCGCCCCGTTTTTTACAGGCTTTCACGAAGGAAGCTTCGATTTTGTTTTCACGCATGATTTGCTCCAAGTCAGGGAGGTGACATTAGGGCGACTGCCAGTAGTGGTTATCACATCAAGGCTTTAGCGGTGATTATGACACCCCTGTCAGTTGTTTACCTATCCTTCCCTATACTGTTTTTCTACTTTTTTCTCTTTATATACTTATTAGTAAAGAGGTGACAGAGGTGTCATATAAAGTAAGAAAGACCGTTGTTATAGGATTTTTCTCATCTGATGAATGACACCCCAATGACGCCTCCTTAGTCTAGAAAATCAAAATCGGTGTTTTTCAAACGGACGCCAGTGATGAATCGTCCGTTGGTGGAACGCTTCCGCCCAAAGCCAGCGAACTTTAAGGCCGTGTAAAAATCGGCACTATTTCGGATGTATTCACCCTGGCGTTGGCAATAAAGACGGTATTCGTTGTAAAACTCGCCTGATTTTTCAGAATAGCTTGGGTCAATCTCGCAACATTCTTCAAGAAAATTTCCCAGCCAGTCGTTTTCTGCATGGTAAGCCTTAATAGCATCTTTGACGACTGGAGGCACGGTAGGTTGGAAGTTGGCGGCAATAATCTTTTGGGCGCCTTCAATGATCCATTGCATGACTGCCTCCCCGGCATTTTTAATCAGGTAATCGGTGTAGTTCTTAATGTCACTCTTACCCGAAATTTTGGCCTTAAAGGGGATGACAATCAGCCGGCGCCAGATACCATCGTCGTTGCCTCCAACCTTGGGCAGGTAATTGGTGTAAAGGACCAGAGTGTGGCTGGGGACAAAGGAGAAGGGTTTCATGTATTTCTTTTCCGCATAAATTTCATCAGTTGAGCAGAGTTGTTTAATGGTTGAGGTATTAAGCCGCTTGCCTTCTTCTAGTTCGGCTGAAATGATGAGTCGCTTACCCTTAACTTCGGCCATTTCGGGTTTAACATTACGGCGGACACCAACGGTTAAGGCATCAGCGGAAAGGTGGCCGGTATAAGAACCCATGACGTTAGCGATGGTATTCCAAAATGTGGACTTCCCGTTGCGCCCATCTCCATAAGCGATAATCAGGGCTTCTAAGAAAACTTGCCCAATCGCCACTAGACCAACGATTTCTTGGACATAATCAATCAATGCTTGGTCATTACAAAAAAAGGTTTGTAAGGCCTCTTGCCAAAGTTCGGCACCCTGGTTACTTGGGGAGAAGTCAGTCATCTTAGTAATCAGTTCCGATGATTTGATGTCTTGTTTACCGGTGAGACCTTTTTTCAAGTTGTAGGGTCCAGCCGGGGTATTGAGTAGGAAAGGATCGGCGTCAAAGTCATTAATCTCACGGACGAGTTTAGGGCGCGAGTTACTCAAACAGCCGGCGATACCGCGCACGCTACGTTCCTTAATCACAAAGTCACGAAATTGCTTAGCTGCTTCGTATTCTTCATAGCTTTTGGTCTGTTCATCACTAAATGCCTGGTAGGCTTTGGCTTTACTCATGACCTTTAGCATTTGGGCGACACCATTCTTTTTGATTTGGGTAGAAGCAGTGGCAACCAAACTATCCGCATAGGCTAGTTGTTTATCGGTGAATCGTTGGACTTCGCCTAGGGCTAGTGCTTCCGATTCTTGCCATACTTTGCCGTCAAACCACATGAAACCAGTTTGGTTGGTGTAAGTTACCCGATCCTGGCAGTAATTAGCAAAAGCATAGGTTTGACCAGTATCGGAGTAATCAGCCGGTTTGAGTTTTTCATCTTGTTGTCCGTATTGGGCGGGTGGCACATAGCCAGGTTGCTTGGCCATGCGTGCCCCAAACTTAATGGCGCTTTGCCAAATGGTACTGAGTTCCTGGTCAGCTAAAGGAGGATCACACTTAGCGGCTTCATCAATAAAAGCCTGGTAAGCTTCATCAGTATTTCCAAGTCGCATGATGACCCGTCCGGCAAAATGGGAAAGAGTTGAGTTTCGGTTACCTTGGTTGATTGTAGTAGCGTGGTTAGTTTGATTAAAGAAGCGTTGGCTCATAATAAATTGGTCGACAGTTTCACTTCCTTCAACCCAGACAATTTCTTGTTTTGTTACGCCAAAGACAAAGCGGGCAGCGTCTAAAGCATTCCCGTCAAAGTAGGGGAAGAAGCTTTGGATTTCGTGCTTAAGGTCGGCATAACTTTGAGCATTGTTCATTTCCTTAATTGGAAAGTAAACATGGAATTTTGGTCGCGGTGTTTTGCCATGTTTGGCTTTCATATGATTGCGACTAAAGGTAATCGCGTGGGCGACACCATCAAAGTACTTTTGGATATCTTCCGGTTTAATCCAAGCAGTCGGGTCGTCAGAGTGGTCGTTGTCACAATCCATGACGAGGCAGTCAGCTTTGATAAAGTTAGCAATGTTACGTTTGTGATCTTTAAATTCAGCACAGGTATTGTCGGCTTTAATGGCAGCCAGTAAATCATGCTTTGATGAAATTAAGACTTGATTTGGGTAGAGGGTGTTGGCTTGGTTACCAGTAGTGTTAGCAGTAAATAGAGTGAACTTCATTTAATAACCTCCAAAGATTCAGTAAAATAGCGGACTGGTTGATTTTTCTTTTGGGCTTTTTTGATTTCCCACTTCATATCACCAGTTAGCTTACCAAAGGCCCAGATTTCAGAGCATTTACGCATCCAGACAATATCCATAAAAACGGCGGCGTTTAATTCATCGCAGTTACGCAAATTTAAGAAACGGGGAAGGTAAAGTTGCGGGCAAATGGGGATGCCACCACACTCATAAACAAAGCGGCAGTATCTTTCTACTTGTCGGATAACCTTACGATTGTTCATCACAACGGTAGTATAGGGAGCACAGATGTAAATCATAGGGCGGTAATTTGGGTTAGCTTGACCTAGGCGTAGTTTCTCAATCACTTCTTTTGCATGCAATAAGTTAGGCTGTTGCATTTGAATCAAGTCCTTTCATTCCGTAAGTGTTGGCATAGTACCATTCAAGCTTTTGTTTTCGTTCCTGGTAATTGGGAATTCCGACCATTAAACCAATATCAATTTTTTGAAGAGCATCAATTTGTTTTAATTGGTCAGAACTTAAATAGGGCCTAATACTGGTACCTTTTTCAAGCCCATGCTCTTCACGGAACTTTTTTGCCGACATACCTAAAACAATACGGTTAATTAAATCGCATTCGTTTGAGTAATGGTAAGCTTTTGGATTTTCATGAATGAATTGAATCTGTTGAGTTAACATAGGAAACTCAATTCTTGCCGAACGTAGAATTTTAATTTGTTCCTCCATTTCATTGAACTGGTGAATGTATAATTCTTTGAAACGATTAGCTTTGGCACCGTTATACCCCATGATGAGCATTACAAAACCATCTCGTGTGAGTTGGTAACAGGGACGCCTTTTCCCCTGGCTATCAACATAAGAGGTGAGCGCAAAATTGCGCTGGCTAAAATTAGCTGAAAGGCCGTTGTTTGGATCAAGTAAGTTTCTTATATCACGGAGTACATCGCGGTGACGTTTATTGAATGTTTGGGCAATAAAACGGCTATCAACTCTTGCTGTTTCGTCGGTGTCTGCAAATAAGCCGTAACTATTCATTGGGATTAACTTCTTCATGGTTAATTCCTCCTAACTAAAATTTTCTGGAGGTAAAAAACCTCCTCACTGTTAGGACAGCCAGGAGGGAAAAATAAAGTACTTTTGAAAAAAATTTCTTAATCTTTTTTGTAAAAGTCAGAGACAAAACCGGCAGCATTTAGTTTTAGACCTGTAGCCCAGCCGGGAACGGTGGCCATTGTTTTCTCGATTTTTTCAAGTGAGGTGCCTTTGGGAGCTTCAATTACGACTTCATCATGAATGTGCATGACAATCTGATAGCCGGCTTGAGTTAGATTTTGCATGGCATTGGCTAGCAGGTCACGACTGGTGGCTTGAACGATATTTTCGACAAGCTTGGCGCCGTAAGTTTCTAGGCGCTCCCATTTTTTAGTGGCGTCGATTCCTTCATAGGTAATTGATTCATTCCCAAAACGATTAGTGCCAATTTTTGGTTTGATATAGCAAATCCGGCGACCGGATGGCAGGAAGATAAAGAAGCATCCCGACCGGTATTTAAACTTAATGCCATGGGTTTCAGTATCCAATCTTTGCTTGATACAAGTCATCGCTGCTTTGTCAACGTCCCACCAAAACTGGACAATGTTTGGGTTAGCCTGACGCCACATATTAACTAGGGGTTGGAGTTCATCTTCTCTAATTCCCATTCGTAAAGCACCCATTGCCTTTAACGCACCAACCGAGCCCCCGTAACCTAGGGCGAGTTCAGCAATCTTGCCTTTTTGACGAAGATGACCATTTATCCCATGTTTAACCACCGGAACATGGAACATTTGAGTAGCCGATTCACAATAAATATCACCATTCTTGGCAAAGACTTCTTGGCGCCATTGTTCTTGGGCTAACCAAGCAATTACGCGGGCTTCGACGGCTGAAAAGTCAGCAACATAAAATTGACATCCCAGTTTAGGAATAAAGGCGGTGCGGATCAGTTGGGATAAGACATCCGGAACTGAATCGTAAAGTATTCCTAGTGCTGTTTGATTATTGGAACGGACAAGTTCGCGAGCTTCTTTTAAGTCGGGCATGGAATTACGGGGGAGATTTTGAACTTGGACCAAGCGACCTGCCCAACGTCCGGTGCGGTTAGCACCATAGAACTGTAGTAGTCCATGAACCCGACCGTCGGGACAGAGAGCTGTTTGCATGGCTGTGTATTTCTTGACGCTTGACTTGGAAAGTTGCTGGCGGAGTAACAGAACCTTACGGACGTCACCAGTCGCCTCTTTTAGGGCGGAAGCAACATCAGCCTTAGATAGTGAAGGAATATCTATCCCTTTCTCTTGAAGCCAAGCCTTTAGTTGGGTCGGCGAATTAGGATTATCAAGGTCGGTTAGTTTTTGCGCTTCATCTAGGTATTGTTTGCGGAAACTTTGGTCACAAGCAATTGCATTTTTGATAAGTGTCTGGTCTAACATAATCCCGCAGTCATTGATTTCCTGGTCGAGCCAGTAATTATGCCATTCTGATTCTTGGACCGGGAAGCGGGCGAGTTTTTGATTAATCTCAACTTCGACCTCAACGTCGCGTTGGTCGTATTGCTTGAATTGTTGCCACTTAGATGGATCGTGATAGGGCAAATTTCGCGTTCGTTGATGGTTAGCTCGCGTTGGTTTACAGGGTGTGCAAAAGTAGCGGACGAGATCTTTACCGGCTTCAAGCTTTTGCTTTTCCAAGCCTAGAACAGCTCCGACGCCTTTTAGCGAAAGGGGCAGTCCCAAAGTAGCAGCCCAGACCATGGAACAGTGCCAACCTTTTGGCTTTAGTTGCTTCCCGAGAAAAGAGGACAGGCAAACTCGTTCAAACTGGGCATTAAAGGCTGACTTGATAATTTCAGGGTTGGTTAAGGCAGCGATAATTTCTTGGGGGATAGTTTCGCCCTGGGTGAGGTCAACCACTTTAACCGGGCCTTCATCGATGGCGTAAGAAAACAGCAGAAGTTGAAAGTCATCACTAGTGGCGTACCGATAAACGCCAGCCTTGGCTAGGTTGACTGATGAGTAGGTTTCAATATCAATGGAGATTAACTGCATAAGTGCTCCTTTCAAAAAATGGGCAGGGCTAAAGAACCCCACCCATTTAAGTCTTAGGCTAAGAAATCATTGTCGTCATCCAGAGAGGTAAAGTCGTCACTGGCTGAAGACTTACCACCAAAACGTTCACCATCGCGGACCTTTTGGACATTACCCAATCCACAAGCTACACCCCGGTTACCGTTAACGTTGAAGGCATAGAAGTTCAAAGATACTCGAGCGTACATGCCACTGTAAATTTCTTCAGGATCAAGGATTGGTTGCAGGTGGCGGTCGACAATTTGAGGCTTGGAGATGGAGTTGGCGTTCAAGAAGTAGCTGTCTTGGTAGGCAGCATCATCACGTTCAACATCACCATCGCGTAAAGGTGTTTTGATAGCTTTCATGTTTGGCATCTTGCCACCAAACTTTTCTAAGTTGTTCTTTACAGCATTTTGGATGGCTGCTTCAATTTGTGCGAGGGTCTTGGTGTCGGACTTGGGAATAATAATACTTGCTGAGTATTTTTCCTTACCGCCGCCAAGCGGAGCAGCCGGTTCCAGTAGGTGGACATAAGAAAGCCGGGTGTTTAATCCAGTAACAACTTTAGTTCCATTAAAATTAGTTTTTGCCATAATGCTATACCTCCGTAAATTCATCTTGTGCATTAGTTGTGTCAACTGCTGGTCGCTTGTCGGAATTAGGGACAAGGGTTAGTTTGCCAGCGGGTTTGTAAATGTAGGGTCCCAGAAGTTCATCAAAATTCTTCTTTCCCATGACCTTTTCAAGTTTAGTAATAGGGAGTAGGGATTGTTGGTAAATATTCGTGAAGCCATTAGCTTTTGCGACTTGAGCTACCTTAGCTTCATCTTTGTACCTTCGAATCGACCGACCTTCGACGACTTTAAAGCCGGTCCATTGCTTCCCGTGATTGATGGTTAGATCTTGGGCATAGGCTTTAACTTGGTTGGCCCATTTGATTAGTTCGTCAACGTTAGCGAGAACTTCTTCAATTTCTTCGTTGTTCATCAAATGGGGAGACTTGAGTTGCAGGGCTTGGAGTTTCTTATATTCATCATAGCGAACCCGTAAGACCGCATTACAATTTGAGAACTGAAGCCAAGGACCATACTTGACGACGCCTTGACCATTAATGGCCAGTTCTGCTTTTTCTTTGAGTTCGGTCTTGGCCCAGTGAAGTAAGGTATCCGTTTCAAGCGACCAGGTCGATATGTTACCAATTCGAGGCTGAAAGATGGTCATCTCAATTGTGTCGGGGCGGTTGTAGAGCATGGAATAGTTGTTTAATGCTCCCAGCGCGTAAAGCTTCATTTGCGGATTGTTTTCCGCTGCCACTCGGACACCTTTACCATACTTAAAGTCGATGATGTGCATCAATCCATCGGCGATGATAATGCAGTCACCAGTCCCAAAACCATCAGGAACATATTTTGAGAAATCTAGGCGTTGTTCAATTAGGACGGTTGTGCCGGGATGGTTAAGATTAGCCTTTTGGAATTCTTCCATTACATAAGAACAGTAGTCGTCGGTATAAGCTTCCATGTCGTCATTATCAAAATCAGACGCCGGTCGTTTAATCTTTTGTCCCAGGGCTTTACGAAGTTTGTATTCACATAAGGCATGGGCTGCGGTTCCCTCCGCTGCCATGGGACTAGCATCTTTAGGAAATAACTTTTCTAATTGCGGTAGGGGTGGGGCACTTAACCACCGGTGGGCGCTAGAAGCAGAAAGAGTAGAGTGAATTTTAGGGGATGCCATTACTGACCGACCCCCTGTGCTTCTAAGAAGAGGTCTTCATAGTCTTTAGGAGCAACATCAGACAGCTTTTCAGCACCATAAGTCTTGAGTAATTTGCGGATTTCATCCGAGTGACCTTCACTGGCCTTTTTGGCTAATTCCTTACGGACATCTTCAAGCTTGATTTCTGGCTTTGCTGGTAGTTCGAAGTCAGGTTCTTCACTTTGAGCAGATTGTCCTTGTTCTAAAGCGATAACTAGCTCTTCGATCGTGTTATTCAAGTTTTCCAATTCATCTTTGAGGTTGACTAGTAGTTTAGTTAGACTCATGATCGTTTTCCTCCTTTAAAGGTTGAATTTGTAGTCGCTTTACGCTGTCGTCAGGAGCAATAACCAACAAATGAGCTGGTGCACCTAACAGCCAATGTAGCAGGCGTTCCCGGATAGTCACGCGCTTCAAGCTGACAGTCCCAGCTTGCGGGCGTTTGGAAACGAAAATGGAAACTTGGTGTTCCATTTAAATCAGTCCTTTCAAATAAAATCAGTGGTAAGGTTTCGTACCTTCCACTGATAGGCCATTAGCATCTAAAAATTAAACGAGTTTTGACCAAAATTTTTTGATTTTTTTGAAGAGAGCTTGTTTATGGTTGCTAAAGTTTTGAACTGACATATTGAGTTGGGCCGCTAGTTCTTTATCTTTTAACCGTTCTTCATTATTAGTGAGAGCATCGTAAATAAGCTGTTGAGGCTTAGTTAATTTGGGGTAGATAGTCATTAACTTTTGGTGATCTGCCTCCTGCTTTGATAGCCGTTCTTGTTCATCAAACTTAGATAAGTAGATAGTTTCTGGAGTTTTCACTTCAGCCGTCAGTTGTTGAAGTGGGTCCCCACCGGCAGAAATCAGCTTGTTGTCAGGATCATAAGCATCTAGGGATACCTTGTGCCGTGTATTTCGGTGATCGGCGTTATATTGATCATGCTTAAGGTCAAGGACAACTTCAGCTTGGTCTGCCGTTAGGGTTACGATTTGTTTTCCCATATTTTCGAGGCAAATCTCTACTGAACCATCTTCGTGCTTAGAAACTAATTTGACACCTGTATTACCTAAATTATTGAACATTAGAATTCCTCCTCTTGGATCTCCCAAGCGAAGGAATCGAAGGCATGCAAAAAGCCACTAGTAGGGTGCGCTAAACAGACCTAAACGATTAAATCGCTTGGGTGCTGCAACGACGCCTTACTAGTGGCTTGGTTACAGAAAGTGTTATGAAATTTTGGTGGCATGCTAGTAAAGGATGGTGATCAATCATTCCATGCCTATCAGCTAAAAAAGTGTGCGAACGTAAAAATAAATATCCGAAAGCATCGCTATTTTTGGTACAATTAATTTATTAGTGACTAATACCTAGCTGATAATTGAATAATAGCAGGGGATGTATTCTGTCTCAGTCATTCTAGTTACCAAAAGTTACTGAAAGTTATTTTGGGGAGTGGGGTTGTTGGTAGTTAATAGATTTAAAATCTTGGTTCAAGCATTAAAGCCTCTTAGTGAAATAGACGAAGCAATAACTGTTGAAGAAGCAGTAAAAGTAGTTTTTAAGCAATATACAAAAAACTGGAATGAAAATAGTTATGGAAACTCAAACTATAAAAAGCTGTATTATCAAGGGTTGAACCATTCTGCTGTTCAAAAGATAGATGCTAGTATTATTGACGAAGATAAACTCAAAAACTTTATTAATATGGCATCGGATAATCAAAAAGAATCAATGAGTATATACTTAAGGGATTCTCTTGGATTAAAGGAAGACATTAAAACCAGTAGCTTGGCATATTTTTGTGTCAACTTAATGTCTGAATTGATGGAAGAGTCAAAGTATAAAAAGACTTTAGAAAAACAAAAAAAGCCCACTGGGAATAGTGAGCCTAATAAAGCGGAAGATATTGGATTAACGATTAAAGACGAGAAAGGAATCTTTGATAAGACTTTCAATCAGATAAAGGAAATTAAGTTGTCATATAAAAACAGTGGTATGAGAGCTTTTGCGTTATTACCAGTTAGTGGGATGTACTCACACAAAAATTTAATTAAGTTACTTAGAAAGAACTTAGCCAGATACATATTTTCTCGTAAAAATCGGGCTGAGAGCGATGACTTAGAGGAACTTACGGCAGAAGCGACATCAGAGTTGAGGGATTTTGTTAGAGAATGTAACCCTCAGACATTATTGGGTGAGTTACTGATTTATATTTTTTTGGAGCATTGTGAAAAGGCACCAAAAATATTTACCAAAGCTGAGTTCTATAAAGAACGTAAATCAATCAGACAAAAGAGTATTTTTCTTCGTGAAGACAATGGTGGATGGCAACTCATTGTAGGCGCAGCAAATTTGAATGAAACGATGGAGGTAGCAATATCTGAAGCGTTAAAAGAATGTGAAGAGCTAAAGAATAAAAGTGATTTTGGTGGCGGGTCATACTCTACTAGATTTTTTCAAAGTAGTGATTTAAATAACAGATTTAGTACAGAACAAATTAAAAAGATTGAGTCAATAATGTTTCCATCACCAGATGTTCAGGAATCTCCAATTCGAGTCGAATCGTACGGAATTTTTCTTGGGTATCAAGCTGATAATCTTGACGATGATGAATCATTGGAAAATAGATTAAAAAAAGACGCAGAAAAGGCAGTGGGTATGATTAGTGATTCTATTGGTGGGTATGGTCTAGGAAACCATCCAATATATGTATACCTGTTGCCTTTTAAGAATCTTAAGTGCGAAAGTGACCGCATTATCGATAAATTAGTAGGGAGGTGAGAAAATGACTGAAGTGATTAGTTTAAGAGATGCTATTGCTGCGGATTTGAAAAGAAATGAGTATTTGAAAAAATTACATCAACAATTGCTACGTTCCTATGCGTTGTATCTTTTTGAAAAGCAGCCTGATTTAAGCATAAAAGAAATTCAAGACCTGTTAATTTTTTCTGATCATATGTCAAAAACTACTGACATTAGCTTAGAACAGCTGTCATTGGAAATAGTAATTACACTTAATAAAATGTATCCAGACAGTCATTCGATTAAATTCTATAAAAACCGAATTTTTGAAGAGTTAGGTAATTTTTCCAGGCCAAGCAATGAAGAATTTAAACTAGAAAAGTCTGTAAACTCGTTGGCAGAAAGTGTAAGAAAAAAAGATGAACAAACATCTCGGAAACTTCCAACCGGTAAAGGATATTTTATTGGCGAGCAGAAAGGCTTATATGATTCACTTTCTTATAAGTTAAATAGTTTTTCGGCACCTACTTCGATGGGAAAGTCTTTTTTGATGAAGATGTTCATCGAAGAAAAAGTTAAGTCATTTGCACGTTTAAATTTTGTATATTTAGTACCAACTAAGGCCCTTATCTCAGAAGTTACATATGATCTATGTAGTAGATTAGGCAATTATCTTAAAGAAAAAAACTATAGGGTTGTTAATCATTTTGATTCGATTGGTGCGGAAGATATATCCACTAATTTTATTTATGTCATGACGCCTGAAAGATTTGAGTATCTCCTGCTAGATAACTTTTCAAGGAAAATAGATTATTTGTTTATTGATGAAGCACAGAATATATCAAAAAAAGATAGTCGGAGTACCATTTATTATCGAATATTTGACCTATTAAAACGTCAAAATATAGATCCTCATGTCACCTTTGCATCTCCACTGATTGATAACCCTCAAATTTATAAGAGACTCGTTGATCCCAGAAATAGAGATTCATTAAAAGCTAACATATCTCCGGTTAGCCAAATATACTTCTTGTTAAACAGTCAAGGTAGATTTGAAGTATATGATCAGTTAACCTCTACTTTTTTAAGGATTGATAACTTAGATATTTTATCGTCCGAGGTTGCCTTATATAACCTACCTGGTAAAACTTTGGTGTATCGTAATTCAATTAATAATGCTGTAAATGGTGCAAAGAATTGGTATAGATTAACCGAAGAAATGACAGAAACTAATTTGGACTTAAGTGAATATATATCAAAGCATGTCCATCCAGATTATTATCTTAGTAATCTAGTTAAGAAAAAAATAGCTTACCACTTTGGAAAAGTTCCAGATGAAGTACGTAATAAGATTGAACAGGCATTTCGTGAAGATGATTTGGATACTATTTTTTGTACTTCAACTTTAATGGAGGGTGTCAATTTACCAGCTGATAATATTATTATCGATAGTTCAGGAATTGGTAAAAGAAAGATGGATGAAGTCCAATTTAAGAATTTAACCGGGAGGGTTGGTAGACTTAGCAATTCTATGCTGGGCAATGTCTTCATTGTTTCAAAAACAGATAGTGCTTACGAAAGGTTTAAAAAACTGATTGAATCAAAGAATATGGCTGTTAAGTTATCCGTTGAATCCTTAATAAAACCCAAGATTGCAAAAAAAGTAAGTAATGATTTGAAGTCGGGGGATTTGTCATTATCAAGTGTAAAAGAAGAGGTTAAGAGCCCTCAAAATTTTGATTCAATTAGAAAATTTTCTCTTATTTATTTAAACAGTCTGCAAACTGAAAATGAAAACCTGGTAACGGAGCAATTTAATAAGAAAATCTCTGTTGAAGATCGGGAGTTAATAAAAAACAAATTCAAAGAACAATATGGTGATTACAAGGAAGATGATGTTAATTTTTCTGTAGATCAATCAGTAAGACTCGTGGATAGGGTTAAAGACACAGATATTAATTATCCACAAGTATTAAGCGATACTGGCGAACTAAATGTTGAAGGAACATATCTATTTTTAAAAGAATTGGGTGAAATTTTTAATTGGCAAAAATATGAATCAGAGATAGCTTCGTCCGAAGAAATTTCTACTGTTTTAAAAGATTACGCGGAATTGCTTCTTCATTGGATGAACAGTGAACCAATATCAGAGTTATGTAGTTTGGTAATTAAGCGGCGTAACAATGACTATGATTTCTTGGATAGAGACCAAAAAATCAGAAAAAGGCAAGGCATAAATAGTGGTACGCCTATCATAGGCAGTATGGATGAATCTAACTTATCAATTCAGGTTTTAATGAGTGCTCTATCCGATATTCAGTTTAAATTTAGTAATTACTTTTTGAAATTTAGCCAAACTATTTTGAAAGAACGACAGCTTACTGAGCTAGATAATGATTGGTATAAATACCTAGAATATGGATCAATTGATGAGAATATTATTTGGTTAGAGAAATTAGGTTATAGTCGCAACAGTGCTATCACTCTAGTAAAGAGCAGGGGAGAAGCGATTATAACAGATGAGTTTGGTAGTAAGTTTTTGTTAAAAAATGTTGTTGAAAGTATAGATGATACAGACATAATTCAGGAAACGGAACAAATAATTAAGAACTATCCAGCTTTATTTTTGAATGGGGATTAGTAATTGTGAATAATGAAATCAGCTACAACAAGTTATGGAAATTGCTAATTGATCGTGGCATGAAGAAAAAAGAGCTGCAAGAGATTAGCGGAATTAGCGCAGCATCTATTGCAAAGTTAGGCCGTAACGGAAATGTTACGGTAGAAGTATTAGTTAAGGTATGTCAGGCACTTAATTGCGAAATCGGAGATATTTGTGAAATTTATAAATAATATTAGAGTAAATATGTTTGTGATATAGCTCGTCATTTAGAGTAATGAAGGAGAATAAGAATGGACAAGAAGATATATATCAAGATGTACAGAGACGAAGTAGATAATTATATTTCTGAAAAAAACTTTGTTAAAACGACGGAGAAAAAGGAATATAAAGATCAAACTAGGAATATAAATAAGCTGGTATCTAGTATTAGAAGTAAGTTTGAAAGTAATGTTCTAGGGAATAAAGAATTTAATAATAAGCAAATAGTTGACGAGCTTTTGAAAATTTATTATACGTCATACATTATGATGTTGGAATATAGAAATAAGTTTTGGCCATATGATAACATGGCCTTTTCTCGTAGAATAGGTGAATTTTGGGAACCCTTATGTAAAATTCCTTTTTATCATTCGTTGAAAAAGTTACAAATCTTTGAACCTAAGACATTTTCTGAAATTGAAATCAAGCATAAAGAAAAAATGAAATTTTTGATAAGTAATCTTATCAGTAATGTAGAAGAAGGAAATAAAGTATTTAACTTATATGATGAAGTGTGGAACTATATTAACAGTGAATCAATTCAATTAGCCTTAGATCTTCATTTTATTCAGGATGATATTTATTACAATATTGATTACAAAAGCGGGTTTAGTAGTAATGAAAAGGGTAATACTAATCGACTGTTAATGGTTGCCGGAATAGATGAATCATTGAAAGATTTATTTAATGAAAAGCATAAGAATATTTTATTAGTCCGACAAAAAGAATACGAAAATAATCATTATCTCATTAGACTAAAAGATTCTAGCAAATGGGAAGTTTTCTGTGGGGATGATGCGTATGAGAAGATAAAGCATTTCACAGGATTTGATTTAAAAGAATGGATTAGTAGCAATGTAAATTGGGAATCGGATTTAAGTAGGGATTTTTATGAGTATTTACATGATAAAGATTTACTACGTTATTTGGAATGGTAAAGCGTTTTCTTTATGGCTTTTTTTGTCTACTCAGTGTTCAATTTAAATTATACAATCTTCCATGGTACTACCATAAAAATTATCTTGATATGTTTGTATAGAAGAGGGAATATAACTATAAATTTAGTAGATCATTTAAAAACGAGATACTAGTGGTAAGTAGCATTTATATCGATATTTTGAGTCTTTAAATAAAGATTTCTAAAAGCTAGCATTGTACTGTTAGAAATTTTGCATCGGGATTGAGCGCCTATACTTTATTATTTGGAGGTAAGTGTATGAAAAAAATAGATAAAAAGTTACAAAACTACTATACCAAGAATACTGATATAAAAAAATATATGGTAAAAAGATTAGAGGTACAGGAAAACGAATTAATTTTGGAGCCTTCCGCAGGAATGGGGGAATTTATAGAAACTATTGTAGATTTAGGACGTAATGTTGAAATTGATGCTTATGATATAAATGTAGATGATACAGATTATCTGAAAAAAAAGTATGGTGAATTAGAAAATATCCATATTTTCAATTCGAATACGCTCAAAGATGAAACATTGGATCTATATTCAAATATGGGAGGGTATTACGATAAAATAATTGGAAATCCTCCATATGGTGCATGGGTTGATTATTATGAAAGACGGGAGCTAAAAAAGCTATATGGTAACTTGTATTCTAAAGAAACCTACATTTTATTTCTAGTTAGATGTGTAAAATTGCTAAAGGAAGGTGGAAAATTAGTATTTATTATTCCTGATACTTACCTATATTTAAATATGTATAAAACTCAGCGTAGGATGTTGTTGACACATACTAAGTTGGAAAGTATCTTGGTGTTTCCTAGCAAGTTTTTTGATGGCGTTAAGTTTGGATATTCAAGTTTAAGTATTGTTACGTTAGAAAAATGTGATGATGAAGAAGCTTGCAAAAATAATACGGTAACAGTATTGAAAGGGTTTAATGATGCTTCAGAGTTTTTAAGTTCTGGTTCACATGTTACAAAATATTCCACAAAACAAGAAGATATATTGAAAGATCCGACATATTCTTTAGTGCTTGATGATGCTATTGGAGAACATATTAGAATGGCTGAGAAAACTCTAGGAGATCTTGCAAACTGTGTAACAGGAATTTATACAGGTGATAACAAAAAGTTTTTAGCGCTCTCTACTAAAAAGGGTGCTAAGAATGCTTCCGGTTATAAAATTATTGAATCAGATAAAGTGGAGGTACATATCCACTCGATAGAAGGTATCAGTAATGGAAAAGAATATGTTCCTCTTGTAAAAGGAAGTTCAGAAACTAAGTATCGTAGAGTACAGAATCCATGGTTGATAAAATGGTCTAAAGAAGATATTCTACACTATAATAATGATAAAAAGGCACGTTTTCAAAATAGCCAGTATTATTTCAATCATGGTATAGCTGTGCCAATGGTAAAGAGTAAAGTAATTAGAGCAACTGAAATGAACGGGATGGTTTTTGACCAAAGTATAGTCGGTGTGTTTCCTAAACAAAAAAAATATTTTAATTTTATATTGGGATTATTAAACTCTGATTATGGTAATAAGCTTATACATCTTATTAATCCGACAGCTAATAATTCTGCTAATTATTTGAAAAAAATACCTATTAATATTCCAACAGATGTTCAACTTGTTAAAATCGACAAATTAGTCAATAAGCTAAAAGAACAACCAAATAATGAGGGATTTCAAAATTCATTAAACCAAATTTTTGAAGAAATCTATAAATAAAGTTCACTAAAAGGAGGAATGGAATGTTTGAAACAAAAGCTAAGTATCATCACCTAATTCCAAGGACATATTTATCTGCTTGGGAGCATGGAAAAGGCACATTATATGTTCGATTTTTGAGTAAAGGAAATGTAGTTGAACGAAATAAAGATAAAATAGCGGGTGTAACAAACTATCATTCAATTGTTGCTGGAATGCCTATCGTGACTGCAGAGGATGCTGATAAAATATTTTCTTGTTTGGATAATTTAGAAGTTCATTACGGAAATACAATTATTTCTGATAATCTAAAATTAAATAGTATGTATTATGATTTTTCAAACTGGAAAATTTATAGAAAAGATGGAACAGGTGTAAGCAAAAAGAAGTTAAAGTCAGAAATAGACAAAGTCAAAATACGAGATATAGAAGAGTTATGGTCCACGAAATATGAAACCCAATGGGTAAAAGTTCGATCAAAACTAGAAAATAGAATTTTGAATTCGTCGGATGGAACTATTGAATGTGCTAATAAAGAATATTTAATGAAGTTCTATACGGCGTTAGATTGGAGAAGTATAAAATCTAATAGTGCCTTTAATGATGTGTGGGAGTATTTTTGTAATGAAGTGCTATGTTTGGACAAAATAAATATTTCTAAAAATAATCGCAAGTTATTAATGCTAGATAATGCTTCAAAAGAAATAAAACATTATTTGTTGTTGAATTTCTATCGTCAATATTTGAATGATTCAGGAATAATATATGAACATGCAATGGAGAATTTAGCAAGAACTTCATTTCATTTTCTTGTCGCAGATGGTGTAGAGACATTTATTACTAGCGATAATCCTGCGTTTAAATTCAAAAGATTAGATGGTAAGGTTGAAGGGATATTACCTATAACACCTAGAATTTTAATGGTACAAGGCAAATGTTCAAATCAAGATTCTAATTTCTATGTTAGTCATATTACCGATGAAACTGTGGTAAGATACAACGCTGAAACTGAGAAGAATGCGTCAGATTTTGTTGTTAAACTAAATAATTAAAATTACAAAAAGTTAGAAAGTGAGTGGGAAATACTGAAAGAAAATCAAGTTAATTCTGTTGAAGAATATTTAAACTATTTAGAAAAGTTCAAATTCTATAGTAAAGAAGGAAAATTATTCTTTAGAGGCCAGCTTTCTAGATTTTCTAATATGATACCATCTGTCGCGCGTAGTAAGCAGTTGTTTAGCAATGAGCAAAGATACTATGAAGAAAATGAAAATCACCAAAAAAGTATTCTACAAAATATGGCGAAAATGCAGCACGATGGAATTCCAACAAGATTATTAGATTTCTCTACTGATCCATTGGTAGCCTTGTTTTTTGCAACCCAAGAAAAAGAAAGAGCGGATGCTAGTGTTTACTTGCTAATACGTCATAGTTATGATGCAGAGTCCGAAGAAGTAAAGTTTTCATCGTTTGTGGCAACTCGAAGCAACCGATGTTTAGAAAATCTTGTGAATAGCTTTAACGAAAAGAGCGATAACTTTATAAGTATTCAAAAAGCTGAGCAGATTCTGAAACATGGTATCTTTATTCGCCCCAACACAATCAATGATGTAGAAAATCAGAGGATGATTGAGCAGAAAGGAACTTTTGCGATACCAGGAAATCAAATCAAAGATGGCAATGTAACTGATGTCGTTCCTTTTGAAAATGATTCTTCTTATGAAGAGATTGTAATCCCTTTTGAGTATCAAGAAGAAATAAGGCAGGAACTATCAAAAAGAGGTTACACTAAATCCAGACTGTTAGGAGAAAAGGATGAAATCATAAGATATAAAAGTTTACCAGAAAATAATATCCGAAAGATTGATGGTAAATATATTAAGAAGGCGTATTGTCAGTACTCGGTAACCATAGAAATGATTAATTTAATGACTGCCAATGAAATCAAAGAAGTAGGATATCAAGTTGCTAGGAACAGTGGAGCAAATTCTACTTGGATTTGGTTTAGAAGAATTGGATCTGAAATGGGAAACAATATTATGAATCAACATTGGTATCAGAAGTCAATTAATAGATATGAATGGCAGGGTATTGAGTACAAAGGACTAATGTTAGAAGAAGATAGAAGGGACGCCTATATATCTTATGACTATTTTCAAGAAAAATTAGGTCGCATAAAGTACAAGCATTTGCCAGTCGAAACCAATGCAAAATTGATTAACTTGGATATTAGTTTGTTAAATAGAAGCAAACTAATTCTTAAAACTAACCTAGTTAGAGGAACAAAGCTTTTAGTTTCTTATAAGATAGATGGCGAAATTGAGAGATCAACAAAAATTTCAGTAAAAGAGACATCGATTGAAATAGATATCGATACCAGTCATCCGTTCAGCTTACTTGAAGGTGAAGTTATTATGCCTGTTTCGGCTATACAAGATATGAATGTGGTAGAGGCATATGGTGTTGATTACGAAAGAATAAAAGGTGACTTTATTAAAAGATCCGATGATAGTTCAACATCAGGGTATAAGGAATTCAAAATTAAATGTTGACCATTTCCCTCAAACCGAAATAAACCAAATTGGCCCATCAGACGCAAGTGTGTTCATGATGGGCCAATTGTGGATATTAGCGATGGAAAGTTGAGAGATTGTAGGAACGTTGATTTAGCAGCTTTTGGGCATGTACTAGGCTTGACGGAAAGGGTGCCGGGACATATTGAGAGCGTTACTTTGCTTGAACGTGACTAACGGGAACGTGAAAGCTTAGAAACGCTCCATGCGATATAGCCAAGCCGTTTAGCTTTAGCTATTACGGATTGGCTACGCAAGGATACTCCAAGAGAGCAAATGAAATGCAGCTCGATTGGAAAGTATCTACTGCGCTTCGAAGAGCAAGGAGCTATGCGACGAAGCGATTCGTAAATGCGAACCGTTGAGAGCGTCGTTGTAATGGAACGAGCGTAGCGAAGTTCAATTACTTACGAATGACTCATGCGATAGTTGTCCGCGATTGGCGAGTGCATGGCACGAAGACAGAGCGGAAACAACGAACCGCAGAGAGCGTAATAGTCCGTGATAAGACCAACTAAACTGCGATATGGCGGGCTTTATTAAAACTTTGAGTGTACCTAGCTTGTGAAGAAACTTTTCGTAATCTAGGTACACTTTTTTATTGCACTTTTAAAAAAGATATTGAAAGAGTGGCGTTTATAATACTTTGGTAGGTTAGGTATGGGCTAGAGTGGTAATAAATAATTGTTCTGAACTATAATTAATTAAATTTCTATTTGGTGAAAGCAGGTTCAATATGTTTCCCTTTTTAAAGCTTCAGTCTTCTGATTGCACAATATATTTGAAAATTTCACGATTAAGAAAAGACGAAGAATGGATTGATTTTTCGATTGAATTAGGATCTGAAGAGTTACTGGTGAGTTCTAGAAAGACATTGTTATATTATTCCGAGCCGAATATCTTATTATCTATTGTTGATAGTTTCTTAGATGAGCATAATTCAGATGAGTACGAATTGATAGATGATCCAACGGTGGAGTTCGTGTTTGACAGCAGTAAATTAAAAATGATCTTAAGGCTTTATAGAGGTTACAGCTTAGAGGATCACGAAGCGTATTACATGGATATGGATCAAGTGAAATATCTGGATAAATATCTTAAGCTTTACAATAACAAACTAGATAAGAGTTCTAAAGATATTCAAGAATTGTATAATCAGGGAATACTACAGGGTGACTAATCTTAAAGGATATAAAATCGTTAATAACAACAGCTCCTACCCCAAAACGACTGAGGATAGGAGCTGCTATTTTGTTAAATTAAGTGATTGATTCTTATAAACTAGCAGTGCAACTGAAGATACACAAGGGGAAATTGACATGACTATTAAAGTTCGTAGAGTAGGTAATTCAGTGACGTTGAACATTCCTAAGTCGTTCAACGTTGCTCCAGGTGCTAAGTTTAAGGCTGAACTAAAAGACGATGGCTCAATCGTTTACCGTCCGGAACACCGAAATCCCTTTGAAGGGCATTGGTTTAAGGAAGACTTGCACCAAACAGACGTGATGAATGATTGCGAGGTACTGGATAGTGAGTGGGATTAGAACGGATTATTTTCCCCGTAAAGGTGATATTGTCGCCATTGATTTTAATCTCAGTTCGGGAAGTGAGATTCGTAAGCGGCGCTCTGCTTTAGTAATCAGTAATTCACGGTACTCAGCTTTAACAGGATTAGCAGTAGTTTGTCCCATCACTCATGCGCAAAATAATCGTTTAAGGAAAACAGAACTGTTCGTAGGAGTTAAGAACGATCATGTTGATGGGGTAGTGAACCCGTTGCAATTTCATACTTTCGACTACCAAACCTGCTCAATGTGATACCTAACAAAAATTGATAATATTGCACTACGTCAAGTCTTACAAGTTGTACGTGATGTGATTGATGCTAAAGAGGAGTAGAAACTATATCTTATGTCAAGGGCAATTAAAAATTGTACAGAAATGACAATTTGAAAATGTACAAATATGAAGTTCGTTCAGTATAATCTATCTGGAAAAGTTGTTGAGCAATATTCTTGTGACTTTGATCAGTTAAAGGCTAATCCGATTGGCGAAAAAGTTAGAGTAACAATGGACGATGGTAAAATAAGCGTTGGATTTTGGGATACTTTTCTTGGGCAGGGTAAAGTTCAAATAGCCGAAATTAGTCGGTATGATTTAGATGAAAAAACTGATTGATCACTATCTAGCCGACAATACCATCATGTTTTTCGATAAGCTGACTGATCGTGTAACCATCAGCAGCATGAATCATTTTCAGGTTTACTTCATGGACGATGGCGACCGCTTTTATGACTTTGCGGAAGGCAATCTGATTCGCACGCGGGCATTGAACAAGAAAGTCAATTGCGACTATTTAATGGGGATGACGATTGATGGCAAAAAGACCTACATATATCCTGCCGAAAAATTTGCGGAATTGCTGAAAGCCAGGTACAGCTGATTTTGCCAGTCAAAAGGAGGGCGCGGCATGAACTTCTACTTTCTTTTATTCGATAAATTTGAAACTTTGGATCTCTTTGGACCGGTTGAAATCTTTGGAAGAATTCCCGATGCACGGCTTAACTATATCTCAATGAAGGGCGGGATCATTACCAGCGCACAGGGCACTCAGATTTTGACGCAAAAAGCACCCAAACTGCCAGATGATGCGGTACTGGTGGTTCCTGGCGGTCGGGGTACGCGGCCATTGGTGAAGGATACTGACTTTTTGGCGGGATTAAAGGACCTTGCCGATTCAGCTGCCAATGTTTTGTCAATCTGCACGGGATCGGCATTGCTGGCTGCGGCCGGAGTTTTGGTAAATGTCAAGGCGACATCCAACAAGTATGCTTTTGAATGGGTAACAAGTACGGGGGATGTAGTCTGGATTAGAAAAGCACGCTGGGTTCATGATGGCCGTTTTTACACGTCATCGGGAGTTTCAGCGGGAATTGACATGGCACTGGGATTCGTTGCCGATCATTACGGTCTGGATGTTGCTAAAGCCAATGCACAAAAGGCCGGATATATTTGGAATGAAGATTCAGAAGTTGATCCGTTTACTTAAAATTTTAAAATGAAATCTTTTTCGTTATACTATAAACAATAATAGTCACCGGAGGATAGTGTGCCGCAGCACAGGGGATCGCGGTTATCTGCAGGCCGCCTATCAGATAAGGTGTCGGGTGAGCCCGGTTAGATGTTTTGGCATCGTCGGGCTTTTTTAGTACCGGCATTGATTTAAGGAGGCTTTTAATTATGGTAGAACTGATTTTGCTGCAGCCAGAGGATCGTGAACGATTTATCAAAGACAATCAATGGGCCTTTAGATATGGCGCGTTGGCAGAATTTGGCAAGCGCAATGACCAATTTGAAGAGGGCAACGAGATAATCGCGCGCCAAACGATTGAGAACTGTATTGATCAAGGCACGGCCTATCGTATCTGGCAAAATGGTCAAAAAGCAGGCGGGGCCGTTGTAAATATTAAAGGCGATCATGGCAGTCTGGAGCTGCTGTTTGTCAATCCAACCATGCATAGTCATGGAATTGGTAAAGCTGCCTGGCGAGCGATTGAGCAGATGTATCCAAAAGTCAAAGTCTGGGAAACGATCACGCCTTATTTTGAAACGCGCAACATCCATTTTTACGTTAACAAGTGCGGCTTTAAGATCGTTGAGTTCTATAATCCGCGTCATCCTGATCCCAGCTGGTCGGCTGCTGATGATCAAGTCGGTTGGCTGGATTTTCGCTTTGAAAAAAGAATGGAATAGGCGTTATCATTAATTAATTCCTAAATACGACTATTTATTTAAAGGATGATGAAATGGCTTCTTTATTATTAGGTATAATTTATTTGATCTTTGTCAGTCTGGGACTGCCTGATTCGCTGTTGGGATCGGGGTGGCCACAGATGCAGGCTGCATTTAACGTTCCTTCATCATATGCCGGCTACGTCTCAATGACGATCGCTTTTATGACCATCATTTCGGCATTGATGAGTCCTAAACTGATTCAGAGATTTCATACCAGCTGGATCGTTGTGTGCTCGATTCTGCTGACGATTGTGGGGCTGTTTGGCTTTTCGCTTTGTACTGAGTATTGGATGCTGCTGATTTTCGCGATTCCCTATGGCCTAGGGGCTGGCGCAATTGATGCCGCGATGAATCATTATGTCGCCAGTTATTATTCAGGTGCCGTGATGAATTTTTTGCACTGTTTTTATGGACTTGGGGCCGTGATCAGTCCATATATCATGGCATTGGCTCTAAAGACGGCGCGTTGGAATGAGGGCTATCGCTGGACGGCTTTTTTGCAGACGGGGATTTTGCTGGTCGTATTGTGTTCATTGCCACTCTGGCATCAAAACGAGCAGCCCGATGAAAAGCAAGCCAAGGCGGCCGGTGCGGGAATCAAAGAAGCAATCAGACAGCGGGGCGTGATTACGACGCTGTTGGCCTTTTTTGCCTACTGTGCTGGAGAGGCCACTTGTTTTCTATGGACGCCAAGTTACTTTGCCGGGACGAGAAACGGTTTGAGCGAGGAGACGATTGCCTCATTTGGCTCGCTGATCTTTGGGGGACTAATGCTAGGACGCTTGTTGGCGGGAATGGCTGCCAACCGCTTTGGTGATCGCTTGATGATCAGAATCGGTGCGGCGGTTGAGCTGGTTGGCGTTGTGCTGGTTATGCTGCCGACTGCTGGCTACCAGATTGCAGTAGTTGGCTTTGTCGTTATCGGTACGGGGATGGGACCAATCTATCCATCGATTCAGCACATGGCACCTACTAACTTTGGCCAGCGCTACAGTGCCACCGTAATTGGTCTGCAGATGGCGGCAGCCTATACTGGCACCACTTTTATGCCGACAATTTTTGGCCTTTTGCAGCAGCAATTCGGTATTTGGATCATGCCATACTATCTGCTGGTGTTTGCGGTGCTTAATATCGGCCTTTTAGAGCTGACGTATCAAAAGCTTCACAATCAAATTCGGTGAGCATCAAAAGTTCGATGAATCAATCTGCTTAATGCAGTTACGAAATTGGACTGGTTGGAGTAAACTGTAAATCAATTGCTAGGTGATGAACTGTTGATAAGCTCAGCCGTTTCTGCTTCGGCGTCAGCTTAACCGGTTATGAGGTGATTTAGATGAAAATATTGCATATTGGCAAGCAGGGAAATCTACAGCGGTTCGCGGCTGCTGACGGCTTTTTGAATTCGTTGGACCTGGTTGATTTAAAACCAGATCTGCCAGTTGAAGAATATCTTAGCCAAGCTGGCGACGCGGACTTTATCGTTGCTGACGCGATTGCAGCGGTACCAGGAGCCTTGATTCGACAAATGCCTAATCTGTTGGCAATCCATTCTGAAGGCGTTGCTTTTAATGCAATTGATCTAAAAGCTGCAGATGAATGTGGTGTCTATGTCTGCAACGCGCAGGGCATGAATGCAATGGCAGTAGCTGAGCAGACGATTTTATTGATGGTCGGGATGCTGCGCAATGTTGTCGTAAATGATGCGGCAGTACGAGCTGGTCACCAGATTGAGGCAAAGGAAAACTATATGCAAAACGGCAGCTTACATGAGCTGGCCGACTGCAGCGTGGGGCTGATTGGCTTTGGTGATATTGCCCGGCAAACTGCTCGCTTGTTAAAAGCCTACCAGGTTAAGAATATTTACTACTACAAGCGTCATCGACTGGATCCAGTACAAGAGCAGCAATATGGCGTACAGTATCGTGAATTGGATGACTTATTGGCACAGAGTCGGATCGTCAGTCTGCATTTGCCAGTAACCAAAGCAACGCGGCATATGGCAGATCAGACCTTTTTTGCCAAAATGCAGCCAGGTAGCTACCTGGTTAATACGGCCCGTGGCGAACTGGTTGATGATGCGGCACTGATTGAAGTGCTCAAGTCTGGACATTTAGCGATGGCTGGTCTTGATACGCTGGATCATGAGCCGGTCTTAAAAGATCATCCGCTGTTGAATCAGCCGCGATCGATTGCCAGTCGCCTGCTGCTTAGTCCGCATATCGGCGGTATTACCGCAGCCAGTTTTTATCGCGGCTATGCCATGATTGATGAGGATCTGTGGCTGGCTGCTCAAGGTCAAGAGCCTAAGCGCGTCGTCAATCATCCCCAGATTCCTAAAGCAGATTAAGCCGCTTAACAAGATTACAGATTTCAACCTAAAGCGCTGCGCTGGCCTAAAGTCAGAGTGGCGTTTTATTACATTGACGACCTACTCAAAATGGCTGCTGTCGGTGGTGGTTGACTTAGGCAACAGCTCAAGAATCTTTTATTTACCATTGACTTATAGTTAACTTTAAGTAGTAGGGTTAGTCATAAAGGGGGATTCGGAATGTCTGATATGACGATCACTGAAGTAAGTCGGAAGTATCATATCAATGCGGCGACGCTTCGCTATTACGAACAGATTGGCCTGCTTCCCAAAGTGCCGCGGCGTGCAAATGGCAATCGCTACTATGATGATCACTTGCAGTCTTGGCTTGAGATGATCATCTGTTTGCGGCATTCAGGCGTGCCAGTGGAAGAATTGGTAAAATATGCCCAGTTGCTTGAGCAAGGCGATTCAACGCTTGAGGCTAGAGAACAGCTGTTGAAAGAACAGTTAGCCATGTTGATCCAAAAACGCAAAAATCTTGATCGCTCAATTGAACGTTTGCAGCATAAAATCTCGCTTTACGAAAATGGTGAGATCAAGCAGAATCGATCTTATTTTGAAGAGTATGACATTTTAGACGATTAAGGAAGCGTGCGATATGAAAACAATAATTAATCTTTTTCATCCTAATTTTAAACAGTCGCGGGTTAATAAAGGGTTGGCTGACCAAGTTAAAGGCGAGTTTGAGGTACGCAATCTAGCTAAGCTGTATCCCGATTTTATGATCGACGTAAAAAAAGAGCAACAGGTACTGGAAAAAGCGGATCGGGTCGTTTTACAGTTTCCTATGCAATGGTATTCGTCACCAGCGTTGCTGAAACAGTGGGAAGATCAAGTGCTGACCTATGGCTGGGCGTATGGAAACAAGGGAACGGCACTGCATGGCAAAGAGCTGCTGATCGCCGTTACGGTAGGGGCCGACAACTATGGGCATGATGATTTTGTCGGTTACACGATTGATGAGCTGCTGCGACCATTGCAGGCAACCAGTCATTTGATTGGAATGCGTTATTTAAAGCCGTTTGCGGTCATGGGCGCTTCTTCAATCAGTGATGAGAATCTGCAAAAAGCAGCTGAAGAATATGAGCAATATCTCCAAAAAGACGTAGCGACGCTTGGCACTTTTGAATAGTTTAACGGAGGGATGGTTATGGAATATACGAAACTTGGCAAAACGGATATTGAAATCTCTCGGCTTTGCGTTGGCTGTATGAGTTTTGGCAAACCAGGAACCATGCATGACTGGACACTGGATGCTGCTGACACCGAAAAAGTGGTCAGACATGCCCTTTCGCTGGGAATCAACTTTTTTGACACAGCGAACGGTTATTCTAAAGGTACCAGTGAAGAATACCTGGGCCAAGCGCTTAGGAAAAACGTAGCTCGTGATCAAGTCGTAATCGCATCAAAAGTGTACTTTAATCCTGGACGTCTTTCTTCAACCGCGATTCATCGTGAAATTGACGGTACGCTCCAGCGGTTGGGTACTGATTATCTGGACTTATATATTATTCACCGTTTTGATTACGAGACGCCGATTGAAGAAACGATGGCGGCATTAAATGATCTGGTTAAGGCTGGCAAGGTACGGGCAATTGGGGCATCGGCTATGTATGGCTATCAATTCTACAACATGCAGCTCGCAGCTCGCGATCATGGTTGGGCAAGCTTTCAGGCAATGGAAAATCACTATAATCTGCTTTATCGTGAGGACGAGCGGGAATTGATTCCGATCTGCCGGCAAATGGGTGTCTCATTGATTCCATACAGTCCTTTAGCAGGTGGGCATCTGACGCACCCATACTGGCATTCAGATACGCTGCGCAGCCGAACGGACCGAGTTTTAGCAGGTAAATATGATCGAGCGCAGGAAAACGATATGCAGATTGTCAAGCGAGTTCAAAAATTGGCTGAGCGCTATCACGTTAAGATGCAGCAAGTCGCATTGGCCTGGCAATGGGCGAAAGGAGTTGCGGCGCCGATCGTTGGTGCAACGAAGGCATCCTATCTTGACGATGCCGCAGCGGCACTTGATCTGCAACTGACCAAACAGGATATAGCCTATCTGGAAGCTCCTTATCAACCGCATGCAATTGTAGGCGCAATTAACCATAATCCAGATCAAGGAACGGTCTTGATCGATGAAAAGAAAGATGCCAATTAAGAAGTTAATGAAACAAACCTTGGCATTATCATATGTCCAAAAATTAATAGCGTTATCGTAAGTTCCTTAAAAACTTGAGATAACGCTATTTTTAAAATTTTCTATAGTAAAAAGATGTTTAATAGCTAAGTTTAAGATTGACCACAGCTTTCATGATTGTAAACTTGATGTTTTCCTGCAACTTGCTAAGGATTCCTTGGTGTGCTGGCTTAAATTGATTGGGAATATATACGATCCGTTGTTTGGTATTTTGCCAGTTGTCTTGATTAAAGTCGGTTAATTGGCATTTTAAGGGATGAACATTGAACTTGCCATCTGCGACTAATTGAGCTAATAAAAACAGTTCTTTACCGAAAACAGCTACTGGAATGCTGCCAATACCGCTCCCCAAGAGACGAAGATTGTTTGATCGTAATGCATCAGCTGGCAGTTCAATGCTTTTTCCAGCAATGCTGCCGATTTGCACCCATTCTAACAATGCTGCCGGATTGCTGCGTAGACTAAGCAGTTCTTTAAGCATTGTTTGAGCTGGTATTCCCCAAAGGTAGTCAAGCACGACATCGATTGCGCCAACCGTTTTTAATTGCGCTGCCAAATTATCATTTAATTGGATGTAATCATCGGCAGGCAGTGATTGAAGAATTTCTTGATTCCTTCCAGCTGCGATAACTTTGCGTGCACCAAGATAACGGGCGATTTCAACGGCGAGACGACCGGCATAGCCTGTTGCCCCAAGCACTAATACGGTTTTATTCTTAACGCCAGCCGATAATTGCTGACGAGTTGCCATCCATGAAGATAAAGCCGGGTTCATTGAGGCGGCGATTTCAGCTGGATCAATATTTTGTGGTAAAGGTAGCAGGCGTTTTTTAGAAACCGGTACTTGTTGAGCAATCGCACCGTATTTTTCATTTGAAATCAAAAAGTAGTAATTTTTGCCATACTGATCGCGACCAACACCATCCAGTCCTGGTATAAGCGGCAAAACGGCCGGATTAGCTGAATAGTGACTGCCATTGGCACGAGAACGAGTTACATTGTTGACGCTGGCAGCTAAGACATCAAGTAACACTTCATCATTTAATGGGGTAGGGATATCAATGTTTTTTAAGACTGGTTCTTTTTGAAAGTTTTCAACGACAACCGCCATCATTTTTTTGGACATAATCATAACTTCCTTTCTTTTTATTACCGGTAATTTATTTTATAATTATACAAATGAATGATTAGTTGTCAATATTTATTACCAGTAATTCATTTTGAAAGGACCCGAAATATGAATGAGATTGAAGAACTTCAAAAAACGGTGCGTGAGTTTGACCGTCATGCTGAGCTATTGCGTCATCAAATGCTGGATAAGATTATTGCTGGTGAGATTGGTAAGTTTTCATCAGAACAGGCGCGTCGTTTAACCAAGCACCATTTCTCACATTCGGAAATGCAGCTTTTATCATATATTGAAAATGCAGGAGCTGAAACGGCTTATCAGCAACTTACCCAAGACTTGGAGATATCGCAAGGAATGATTTCGCGCTATGTTAAACGTTTAGCCGAGTTAGGACTATTGGATCGTTATCATAAGCCGGACGATAAAAAAGCTATCTATCTGCGTATTACGTCTGTCGGCAGCAAGGTTGCCAAGCTTCATAAAATGATGCATGAGGCAGAATATAATCACTATGCAGAAATTATGGCTGAGCTGCCAGCTGAATCTATAAAAAATACGATTGCGGTTTTAAAAAGACTAATGCATTAAAACCGTAATCGTATTGATAATTCTATTCAGAGTCGGCAAGGTTCTGGATTGATATGCCTAATCAGAATGACTGTGAGTACGCCTTGAAATTATTGAATGGGGGCAGCTGCCAGAAAGCGGCTGATCTTTTGGGCAGCCACGGGAGCGTATTGGAAAATTGAGCCATGGCCTGAGTCGGGAAAAATCAGTAACTGACTGTTTTTGATTTGATCATGCATTTGATAGCTGTTAGGTGTTGGCACCATTGTATCGTGATCGCCATTGATGATTAGCGTTGGCATGGTTAAATAGCTTAAATCATCAGCCGGAGCAGTTCCCCATTTTTTAATGGCCCGCAACTGACGTAAAAATGCGCCAACTTTTATTTTTTCATCTGCAAAGGCAGGCGTTCTTTGACCAATGCGGCCGAGTACTTGCTTGGCTTTTTGAGCACCTTGTTGGTCATGAGGATAGAAAAGATATCGTTTAGGATTGGTGTGTTTGAAAAAGGATTTAATCATTGTAGTAAAAGTGATTGTTGAAACCTGTGCGATTCCTTGACCGCCACGTGGACCAGTACCAGCTAAAACTAGGCGGTTGATCAATTCTGGCTTTTTTTCAGCAACTGCTTGGGCAATCATGCCGCCCATTGACAATCCAAGCAGATTGATTTTTGAAAAGCCAAGCAGCTGTACGAATTCAATAACCTGGCTTGCCATCTCTTCAATCGTTAGCGACACTTGACCGCGACTGGCGCCGACACCAGGCAGATCAACCGCAATGACGTGATTTTGCCCTGCCAGCTGGTCGATAAAAAGCGGATCCCAATCGTCAAGTGTGGCCGAAAGGTGCGTCAGCATGATTAATGGCAGACCATTATGATCAGTTCCCAATTCACGGTAGGCAAACTGGCCGATAAATTTATTATGAGTAGTTAAGTATGAAGTCATTTTAATCCTTAAAAGTAATAACGGTTTTTCCTTTCGCATGTCCTTGGTCGACTTTTTGCAAGGCCTCGTTAAGCTGGCTGAATGGATAGACATGTTCAATGCTTGGATGCAATTGCTGTTTTGCAAAAATATCAGCTGCCTGCTGCAGTTGCTGACCATTCTCATGGACAAAAATGAAATAATATTTTTGCTGACGGCGCGCTGCCAATCTATCTAATTGCTTACCGGCCAGGCTGAAGATAATTCGCTTGAAGAATGGCAGCTGCATGCGTTTGGCAAAGTCACTATTCGGCATTCCTTTTAAAGAAACCAATTTGCCGCCATCTTTAAGAATCTGCAGCTGTTTAGCCGTTTCCTTGCCACCCAGCGTGTCGATTACATAGTCAATGTTTTTAAGTTTTTGGGCATAGTCGTCTTTTCGATAGTCGATAAATTCATCGGCACCCAAGGCTAAGACTCGTTCAGCATTACGGCCATTGCCATTAGTGATCACGTAAAGCCCCATCGCTTTGGCCAGTGGAATTGCCATCGCGCCAAAACCACCTGTGCCGCCGGAAATGAAAAGCTTTTTGCCAGGTTGAACATCCATCAGTTCGAAAGCCTGCATCGCGGTTAAGGCCGTCAATGGAATGGCCGCTGCTTCCTCGTTGGAAAGATAGGCGGGAACTTTGGCAATCGCGTGGCTATCGATTGCAACAAACTGGGCAAACGCGCCGGGATGTATGAGCGGCAGGCGGGCAAAGACCCGATCGCCTTTTTTAAAACCGCTGACGTTGGCCCCTAAAGCCACGATTTCGCCCACGATCTCATTGCCAGCCACAATTGGCAGCTGGTAGGGAATGATCAGTTTGACTTCGCCTCTGGTAATCATGTTGTCAACGGGATTGACACCGGCCGCCAGCGACTTGACCAAGACTTGATCTGCATTGATGGTTGGCATTGGGACATCGATAATTGATAAAGCGACATCATGTTTATGGTACTGATTAAGAATGGCTGCTTGCATTTTTTTCCTCGCTTGCTTGTTGTTTAAGGTTATCGATAATATTACTGAGTGTCTGTTGGGATAATTCATTTGCCAGGTCAGCTTCAATATTTTGAAAGGCTGGACTTAGCGCGCCTTGAATATAGCGGCCAACGGGGCAGGCAGCATTAGGATTTTGGTGAATGTTGAAAAGGTGTACCTGTGGGGTTTCTTGAACGGCTAGGTAAACGTCAAGCAATGAGATTTGGTCTTGGGGCTTAACGAGAAAATAGTCTGGCTTGCCTTGATGAGTCTCAATTAAGTTGGCATTTTTTAAGAGACTGATGATCTTGCGAATATAGCTGGCGTTGGTACCGACACTGATAGCTAGATCTTTGGAAGAAAGCGTCCGCTCAGATTCGGCAATCATCACCAGAATATGTAAGGCAACGGAAAATTTGGTATCCATGGTTCCCTCCTTTTTGTACTTGTATCTAATACAAATACAAGATTACTAAAAAGTTTTTTGACAGTCAATAATTTTGCTGCTGCCGGGTAGCGTCTCTACCAAAATGGAACAATAAGTTTTACCTAATAATTACGAGAACTGTAAAGAGTCGTTACATTGTTTTTTTAGATAAACACCGTTGAAATGCAACGAAACTTTCAAGCACATGAGGTGAAATGAATGTCCATTGAACTGAAGAATCTTTCCAATTGATAGTCAGTAAACGCTCTAAGTAATGTTAATAATTTATATCAGCAATCTTTTCAAAGTTTTTTGGCAGCCGGTCTTTATGGTCAGCCCTCGATGTTAAGATAAGCTTAAGAAGTAAAAAAGGAGTTGATCAATTATGCCATGGCTTAAGTTGAATGTTGGCAGTATTGTGTTTGATATAAATATGAAAGACTGCAATGCGACCGAATTAATCCAACTCAAAATCAAAGGTGCAGGCATTAATATCAACCAAAAAAATCGAGAAGTGCCTAAAGAAGAAATGATCTACTTGGCATGCGCATTGAAAAAATGTCTTTCACAAACCAACTATCACTGGCAACATGGCGATTCAGTTAATGGTCACTATGGTATTTTTCTGGAAAGTGAGGAAGGAGATAAGTATAGTGAATTTATTTACTACCTGGAAGCTCACTCGGCCAGCCGCGTCGTAATTGATTTTAATGAGCAAAATATGCGCTTCTTAATGGAATATATTGAAATGGTATTAGGTAAGATTGATTTTGATGGCGAGCTTGCCCAACAGCTGTATTCTAGTGGTAATTTATATTAATAATGTTTTCATGTATCTAAGTCGTCGAGTTTTTCGGATGCAGTGCATTCTGATCGTTGACTGGGTAAAGCAGAGCTGGTATTGATCAGCACTGCGATTGGGATTTGCCAAGTTAAAAATTGAATCACGATGCCAAATTAAAACCCCGGCCAGCGTTAAGCTGAGCAGGGGTTTATCAGTTAATTCGAATGGTGTCTGAAAAGTAAATCAATTTAAATGACGCCGGTCGGGAAAACTCGCCAGTTAGTCTTCATCGCTGGCCTTGTCGACGGCATCAATCACGCCATAACGAAAGCCGTGCTTTTCCAGGGCAGCCAGTCCCCGAATCGTCGTGCCGGCAGGAGAGGCGACTTGATCACGCAGAGCGGCTGGTGATTGTCGCGTTTCATAAGCGAGGGCGCCTGAACCCTTAACCATGCTGGCGATCAAACGGTAGGCAGTCTGGCGATTCAATCCGTGCTTTACGGCTGCATCGCTCATGGCATCCATAAAGACATCGACGAATGCTGGACCACAGCCGCCAATCACGCCCACGATATCCAACTGTTCTTCAGGCACCAGAACCACGTCGCCAAGGTCATTCAGCAGTTGAACGATGGTATCTTTGATGGTCTTGTCAAACGTTGGATTCAATGACAGGCCAATCGTACCGGCATTTACAGAAACCGGTGTATTGGGAATCATTGTTGCGACTGGATTATTGATCAGAGCTTTTTGCAGATCGATGCGCTTAACGCCAGCGGCTGCAGAGATAACAATCGTATGAGGATCCAGGGCCTGCAGCTGTTCAGCCACGGTTACGGTCACAGGAGCCGGGGTCGTTAAGATAACGACATCGGGCTGCAGCTCGACCAAGCTTTGCGGATCAAAAACCAGCTTAAACTTATATTCATGGGCCAGCTTTTCAACGCGTGGATTTTTGGGGTTCAAAGCGATCAGATCGTACTTGGTCAGGTTGTTCAATCCCTGCATAATGGCGCCGCCCATGCTGCCAACGCCGACAATAGCAACTTTCATAATCAATGCTTCCTTTCGTTTAGTGCTGTTTTAATTATAACAAAACCTATTGGATCAGATTGACGTAAGAGCCGTTGATAAAGCCAAGATCTTTTGCTTGATACCAAACGACGCCATTATTGTCATTGAGCTTGCCGATAATATCTAACCGCTCGCCGTCAATCACCTTGCCGATGGTTTGCCCATACGGCTGATCATAGACGTCCAGTTTCTTTCCCTGTACATAGTCAACGACGGCTTTGAGATGATTCAGCGGCAAGATTGCCAGCTGAGTGCCAGGTTTTGGTGCCAGGGAGTCGTCGTTAGGCAGCTCCTTGAAGTCCTTCATGGTATTGCTGTCATATTTCAGCCAGCGATCCGCATTCACTTCGTACCAGAACTCGCCTTTTTGGGTGGCAATGCGCTGGAACGTCTTGACGAAAATTCCGCCGGGCAGCGGCGTATCGACCGGCATGCCATCAACGTCGTCAAACAGCTGCGTTGGCGTTGATAATTTTAGATACATAGCCACGGTTTGAACCTCGCCCCATGAATTGCGACGATAGTACAGGTGAACGCTGTGTGGCTGCATATCAAAGCTGCCGTTCAATTGACCATCGGCTTTAATGAATCGGTAGTTGGGAAACTTTAACTCGACAATATGAAAAGGCGTACCAACAAAGCCCCGCAGCAGCTGCGGAACGCGCAGATTGGCACCAGTATCGATATCGGTATAGTAGACCCAGATTGGGTTTCCGGTTTTAAATGAATCAGCCATAAAAATCGCTCCATAACTCTAAACGCTTGTTAATCACATTATAACGCTTTCGAACGCTAAAAGGTCTTGAATTATCGAGCAAAATTACTAATTCGCGTCTAAAATTCAAAGCATGTTATAATTGACTGGATATTTAGGCATAGTGCGAGAAAGGGGATATCAATGACAAGTGCTTCGGTGAGAACAAAACGCTTAACTGCTCAGACACTGCTGTTGGCGATTTTGATACTGCAGGATTTTATTCCAGCGTTAGGGAACATCCCAATTGGTCCATTGTCGCTGACGACGCTGCAGATTACGGTAATGATTGGCGCGGTAGTCATGGGGCCAAACACGGGAATGCTTTTGGGCGGTACCTGGGGCGTGATTACCTGGCTTAGGGCCTTCTTTTATCCCAGCAGTCCACTGGCGCCACTGATCTTTACCAATCCGCTGATCGCAATCGTTCCACGGCTGCTGGTCGGTTTGGTGGCCGGCTATCTGTTTTTGTGGCTGCGCAAGGTAATGAAGCAGCGCTGGGCATTGACGATCGTGGGGGCGGCCGGTGCCATGACCAATACGCTGCTGGTTTTGGGCGGTATCTATCTGTTCGCGCATACGCCAGCAGTTGCTAAGGGCTACCATACCGATGTTGCTCATTTAGGGACGGTCTTGGGGACGGTTTTGGCAACGAATGGCCTGGCAGAAATGGTTTTGTCAATGATTCTGGTGCCGGCAATCGCTATTCCACTGCTGCGCTATACGCATTTCAATGATCAAAAATAGACAAAAAGGCGCGACTGCCAGGCTCATAAGCTTGACAGCGCGCCTTTTATATTCAGACTAAACAGACTTTTTTGAGTTACTCAGCGTCGGAATCGTCTTTGGCTGCATCGGTTACGCTGGGAGTCTGCGTGTTGGTTGGAACTGGCGTATCAGCAGCCACGACTTCGATCTTGCCGTCGCCATCGAGCTTGGCAGCCAGCTTGTTGACTTGATCGTGATCCAAAACGTAATCAGCGATGCGGTCTTCAATCTGTTCTTCAATGACCCGGCGTAATGGACGTGCCCCCATCTTAGGATCGTAGCCCAGATCAACCAGTTTTTCTTTAACGTCGGTTGGAACTTCGATGTGCAGGTTCTTGTCAGCCAGCATGGCATTGACGTCATCGAGCATCAGTGAAACGATCTTCATCAAATCAGGCTTGGTCAATGGGTTGAACTGAACGATGGCATCGAAACGGTTCAAGAATTCAGGCTTGAAGTAGTCGGTCAGCTTGTCGATAATCGAGTGCGTTGAGCCGCTTGCTTCTGGGCCAAAACCGATCGAAGCCTCGGAGTCGCCAGTACCGGCATTGGAAGTCATGATGATGATGGTGTCCTTAAATGAAACCGTGCGTCCCTGCGAGTCAGTCAAGCGGCCATCGTCCAGAATCTGCAGGAACATGTGCATTACGTCAGGGTGCGCTTTTTCAACCTCATCCAGCAGAATCAGGCTGTAAGGGTGGCGCCGAACCTGTTCCGTCAGTTGACCAGCTTCCTCGTAGCCGACATAGCCTGGGGCGGCCCCGATCAATTTGGAAGTCGAGGTCTTATCCATGTATTCGGACATATCGAATCGAATCATGGCATCTTTGGAACCAAACAGCAGTTTAGCCAGCTGCTTAGCCATTTCCGTCTTACCAACCCCTGTCGGCCCCACGAACAGGAAACTGCCGATTGGGCGGCCAGACTTGTTAAGCCCGATCCGATTACGCCGAATTGCCCGAGCAACCTTGTCAACGGCCTCGTTTTGACCAATCACGTGCTTTTCGAGCTGCTTGTCGAGATCACGCAGCTTGTTTTCTTCTTGTTTTTGCAAGTCGCCAACCGGGATGTGCGTCTTTTCTTCGACGATCTTTTCCATGTCTTGAACGGTTACCGTTGCGGCTTGATCAGTATGATTTTCTTCGGCATCCTGCTTAGCCTTGGTCAGCTTGGAAACTTGATCACGGTAGTAGGCGGCCTTTTCATAATCTTGGCTTTCAACGGCTTGCTGCTTGTGAGCCTCGGCCGTGTGAATCTGATTTTCGATCGTTGCTGGGTCGGCGGTCTTCAAGGTCAGGTTCTTGCGGGATCCGGCTTCGTCCAGCAGATCAATCGCCTTGTCGGGCAGGAACCGATCTTGAATATAGCGATCGGACAACTTAGCCGCGGCTTGAATGGCATCATCGGTGTACTTGACGTGGTGGAAGTCTTCATAGCGGCCCTTGATGCCGTTTAAAATTTTGATCGTTTCTTCAACGGATGGCTCATTGACCTCAACTGGCTGGAACCGCCGAGCCAACGCCGCGTCCTTTTCAATCTTGCGGTATTCGTTCATGGTCGTGGCGCCAATCAGCTGCAGATCGCCACGGGCCAGGGCCGGCTTTAAGATGTTGCCTGCGTCCATGCCGCCTTCAGCATTGCCGGCACCCATGATTTCGTGAATCTCATCAATAAACAGGATGATGTTCTTATTCTTCTGAACTTCCTTCATTAACTGCTGCATCCGCTGTTCGAACTGACCACGAATGCCAGTTCCTTGAACCAGGGAAACAACGTCTAAGCGGATGATTTCTTTAGAAGCGATCTTTTCCGGAACCTGACCAGAAACGATTGCCTGGGCAAGACCTTCAACGACTGCAGTTTTACCAACCCCGGCTTCGCCGATCAAAACTGGGTTGTTCTTAGTCCGCCGATTGAGAATCTCGATTACACGCGCGATCTCATCGTCACGACCGATTACGGGATCGATCTTGCCTTGGCGGGCCAGGTCGGTCATGTTGACGCCGTATTGCCCCAACAGACCTTTGTTACGCTTGCCGCCGCCATTGCTGTTGGATTGAGCATTAAAGTTGGCGCTGCCTTGGTTGTTGGCGTCTTGGCCCTGCATGTTGTTCATGGCATTCATAAAATCTTCGAGACTGCCGAAGCCAAAGTTGTTGTTCATTCCATTACCCCCATTCATCAGGTTCATTTGTGCCTGCTGCATGTTTTGGTAGCAGTTTTGGCACAGGTCAATCTGCATGCGTTGACCGTTAAAATTCATTTGTAGGTGAATCGTTGCGGGATTTTGATGGCATACTTGACAAAGCATTTATTTTTACCCCCTCAGAAGTCAAAAATATATTTGACCTTTTTTGACCATAATGCAATTATACTTACTTTTAGTAATATATCAAGCAGTTTATTCGATAAAAGTCAAATTAATCAATGCTTGATACAATGCGCTTTATCAACAAAGGTCAAAAAGCAGATAAACTTTCTACCTTTGATTTTAGCACTGGTTGAATTAGAATGCTAAAAACCCCGCCATTTAAAAAAATCAGTTATAATATAAATAGGTGAAGAGCAATCAAGAAAAGAGGTGGGGAATTCGTGGCTGCCAAAGATTACCGTCAACTACTTGAAGATCTGCGCGCCGGTAAGATTGAGGAATTTGTCGTGACGCCCGCAGAATTTATGGACTTCCAACCGATTTATCATGATTATGAGTATCGAACCCAGATTGAAGGGAAAGCCGAACGGGGCGGAGAATTGCACTATCATTTGATAAAACGAGATTAAATCCGCATTTTGGCGTCATTTGCCAAGAAATCGTCTTGTATTTACCGCTTACAATTGCTACAATGGTGATATTGAAAGCGTTGGTTGCCAATTGCCAATGCCCAACAAAGCCTTAAGGAGAATGATTACAATGGAAAAACGCGATTTTACGATTACTGCTGAAACTGGTATCCATGCTCGTCCAGCTACGATTCTGGTACAAACTGCATCCAAGTACACTTCTGACGTATCTCTGTCATACAACGGCAAGAGCGTTAACTTGAAGTCCATCATGGGTGTTATGAGCCTGGGTGTTGGTCAAAACGCTAACGTTACGATTACTGCAGAAGGCGATGACGAAAAGGAAGCTATCGAAGCCATCGCTGAAACGATGAAGAAAGAAGGCTTGGCGGACTAATATGTCAAGACAGCTCAATGGCATCGCGGCTGGTGGTGGGATTGCCATCGCGCCGGCCTATTTGCTGGGAGTTCCTGACCTATCCGTTAAGCAGCAACATACCGATAATGTGAATCATGAAGTCGCCCGGCTTCATGATTCTTTTGCTATTACGGCCAATGAGCTGCGGGAGATTTGTCAGCGAGCCCATGCTCAACTCAACAAACAGGCGGCGGTGGTCGTCGATATGCAGCTGCAGCTGGTGCTGGCTGATGATTTTCAACAGACCATTGAGCACCAGATCGTTGCCAATAAATATACGGCGGGCTATGCGGTCAAAAAAGAAACCGATCGCTGGCTAGCCGAAAATGCATCTTCTGAACAGGGCCTGCATCAAAGAAGAATCGCCATGCAGGACCTTTTTAAGCGTTTAATGAGTCATATCTTGGGGATCGAGCTGCCGGATCCAAGCCGGCTCAAACATCAGGCGATTATCGTCGCTCACAGCCTGACGCCGACCGATATTGCCCGCTTTGACCGGCGCTATGTCGTAGGGATCGTCTCTGATCTAGGCGGCAGCACCTCGCATTTTTCCATCATGACCAAAGAAAAGGCGATTCCAGGCGTGGTTGGTACCAAAACGGCGACCCGTGAGATTCTGGATGGCACCTCGCTGATCGTTGACGGTATTCATGGCCGCGTTTTGCTGAGTCCAACGCCGGCTGAGATCGATGAATACGAGAAAAAAGCTGGCGACTATGCGCGGGAAATGGAGTCGCTCGGTGTTTTGAAGCATCAGCGAACCGTCAGTGCCGATGGTCGTCATTTCGAGATCGGTGCCAATCTGTTTATGCCCGATGAGATAGAAAGTGCCAAAAACAGTGGCGCGGAAGGAATTGGCCTGATGCGCAGCGAGGCTTTGTTTATGGGACGCGATACGCTGCCAAGCGAAGAAGAGCAGTTTTTGGCCTATAAAAAAATCGTCGCCGATATGATGCCAGAACGCGTGATTATCCGCACGCTGGATATTGGCGGCGACAAACCAATCGCAGCCATCCAGACGCCGACAGAAGACAATCCATTTTTGGGGATGCGTTCATTGCGTTTTTCACTGGCGCACCCAGAAATTATGCGACCGCAGATGCGAGCCCTGCTTAGAGCATCGGTTTATGGCCGCTTAGCAGTCATGTTTCCGATGGTCAGCACGCTGGATGAGTTTTTGGCGGCACGCAAGGTATTAGAAGAAGAACGTCAAAAGCTGCAGGCGAAAGGAATCGGCTGCGCGAATCAGATTGAGGTCGGCATGATGGTTGAGGTCCCAGCCGCCGTGGAAATGGCTGATCAACTGGCACAGTATGCCGACTTTTTCAGTATTGGCTCCAATGATCTGACGCAGTATATGTTCGCGGCCGATCGCGGCAACAGCCAAGTCGCGCATCTTTACCAAACGCTGCACCCAGCCGTCTTAAGAGCCATTAAGCATACGGTTGACGCGGCGCATGCAGAAGGCAAATGGGTCGGCATCTGTGGTGAGATGGCCAATAACTCGCTGGCCACGCCGCTTCTTTTAGGAATGGGTATCGATGAGTTTTCGATGAACAGTACCAGTATTTTGCCGATTCGCTCGCTGATTGGCGAACTGCACGTGCGGCAGCTGCAGCCATTGGTTCACCAGGCTATGAATGCTCGTAATGCCAAAGAAGTGCGACAGATGATCATTGGTCGCGTTCCGGCCTTAAAAAACTTCAATTTCTAAAATTTAATCAAGGTCGCTTCAAATGGCTTGAAGCGACTTTTTTGTAGGGTTAAAATCAGTTATCTGATGATGAAGAATCAGTTAAAATGGAAAGTGCTGAATCTGAATCGTAATTGACCGTTCGCCGTTATTGGCGATTGAAAATTAAAGGGGATTGCATTGTGAATATTGGGTTGTTTACAGATACTTATTTTCCACAAGTCAGTGGCGTTGCGACGTCGATCAAGACTTTGCGTGATGAATTGACTGAACAGGGGCATCACGTTTACATCTTCACTACGACCGATCCAGCCGCCAAGCATGATGAGCCGGAAAATGGCATCTATCGCTTTCCCAGCGTTCCGTTTGTATCGTTTACCGATCGGCGCATTGCCGTGCGTGGCTGGATAAGGGCTTTGAGATTGGCCCGTAAGCTGCAGCTGGATATCGTTCATAACCAGACCGAGTTTTCCTTAGGGATGATGGGCAAGATGGTGGCCAAGGAGATGAACATTCCGTGCCTGCATACGTACCATACAATGTATCAGGACTATCTGCACTATATTGCCAATGGTCATATCATCAAGCCGCATGATGTTGCCAGATTAGCGCATCTGTACCTAAAAAATATGACGGGGATCATTGCGCCTAGTGAACGAGTATTGGATACGCTGCAGGCATATGACGTGACCGCACCAATCAGAATTATTCCAACCGGAGTTAATCTGCGCGTGTACTCAAAGCCAGACACGCCTGCACAAAAACATGAGCTGCGGCAAAAACTGGGTTATGGAGATAATGTGCCGGTATTGCTGTCGCTTAGTCGCCTGGCTTATGAAAAAAACATTCAGGCCCTGATTGAAGCGCTGCCGGATATTTTGCAGCATCGTCCTGACGCGCAGCTTTTGATCGTTGGTGATGGTCCAGCCAGAGAAACCTTGGAGCGGCAGGTTGTTAAGATGGGGCTTAGCGATCACGTTCAGTTTACCGGTGAGATTAAAAATGAGGACGTTCATCACTTTTATCAAATGGCCGATGTCTTTGTCTCAGCATCGGACTCGGAATCACAGGGGCTGACCTATGATGAGGCATTGGCATCCAACTTGCCGATTGTCGTGATGCGCAGTGAATATACCGACGAGCTGATTGATGATCCAGCTATTGGAATGAGTTTTCAAAAGCGCGGTGATCTGGTCAAGGGCGTTTTGTACTACCTTGATCATCCTGACACGCAGGAAACGATTACCAAGCGTCAGCAAAAACTTCATGATATTTCCTCAGAAGTCTTTGGTCAGCGCGTGATGGACTTTTATCTGGAATGTCAGAAGCGCCTGCAAGATGAGCAGGACGAAAAGAAACGACAGCATCATCTTTTTGGTAAACGAGGTTGAGCATGTTAAAAATAACTATGTATTCTTCAGCGGATAAAGTAGCTGGTCAAGGGGTGGGCAGCGCTTATCTGGAGCTGATGCATCTGTTGAAAACGAATTTTAAAGGCGAGTTTGATATCGCGGTTAATCAGTACCGAACCAGTGACATCAGCCACTATCACACGATTGACCTGCCATTTTGGTTTTCCACTTTTTCAAAGAAACGCGGGCGTAAAATCGGCTACGTGCACTTTTTGCCAGAGACTTTAGAAGGCAGCCTCAAGATTCCGCAGCCTTTTCGCGGAATCTTTTATCGCTATGTGATTGCTTTTTATAAACGCATGGATCATTTGGTAGTGGTCAACCCGTCGTTTATCGATAAACTTGTTGCCTATGGGATTCCACGGAGCAAGATTACCTATATTCCTAACTTTGTTGATGATGCCAAGTTTCATCCCGTTGACGAACTTGAAAAAAGAAGGCTGAAAACTAAATGGGGGATCGCTCAGCAACGGTTTGTCGTGGTGGGCAGTGGTCAGATTCAAGAGCGCAAGGGCGTTTTTGATTTTATCCAATTAGCCGAGCAGAATCCTGACGTTCAGTTTATCTGGGCGGGCGGTTTTTCATTTGGGCGGATTACGGATGGCTACGCGGCGCTTAAAAAGATCGTTGACAATCCGCCGGCAAACCTTAAATTTCCAGGAATCGTCAGTCGCCAAGAGATTGCTGAGCTGGATAACATTGCCGATCTGTTTTTACTGCCGTCTTATAACGAGCTGTTTCCGATGTCGGTTCTAGAGGCTTTTAGCTGTGGGACACCGGTCATGCTGCGTGATCTGGATCTTTATCATTCAATTATTCAAGGATATTACGAGCCAGCCAAAGATGTTGATGAGATGCAGCAAAAGCTTGATTGGCTGCAGAAGACACCGGCTCGTTTGGCTGAGCTTAAAATGGCGGCGCATACCGCATCGCGTCAATATTCCAAGTCACACCTTGCCAAAGTCTGGCATCAATTCTATCTGGAGCAGGCAAAGGAGGGCTAGGTAAATGTCGCGAAAAAATTGGGTTATTTTTGTTTTGATGCTGGCATGCGGAATCGGCATTTTTGCTTATTCGCTGCGTGACATAAAGCTGTCTTCGATTATCGTGGATTTGGTGCATCTAAACTGGGGCTGGTTTGGGGCAGCCTTGTTGTGCATCTGCCTGTATTTGTTTTTGGAAGCCGTGGTCGTTAAGATTTTTATGAATGATCGTCATGACGGCTTTACCTGGAAGGATGCAATCCGGATTCCGTTGGTTGAGCAATTGGGGAATGGTCTAACGCCTTTTTCAACGGGCGGGCAGCCGGCACAGCTGTTGGCAATGATGCAGGCGGGCGTTGATGCTGGTCAGGCCAGTTCGGTGCTGTTGATGAAGTTTGTCGTTTTTCAGTCGATGATCGTGATCAACTTCATCATCAGTCTTTTGGTTGGTTTCCACTATATTGCTGCTAAAATGCACGTTTTGTCGCTGCTGGTTCTCTTTGGCTTTTTGGTTCATCTTAGCGTCATCATCGGCTTGCTGTTGGTGATGTATTGGTACAATTTCACCAAAAAAGCGGCTAACATCGTGATTCGCCCTGCTCATTGGTTTATGAAGCCTGATAAGTACGAAAAAATGCAGGCAACGCTGAATGAAAAAATCGATACCTTCTATCAAGAAAGCCTAAAGATCAAAAGCGAATACGGCAAAATGGCTAAAGTCAGTTTAATTACCCTGCTGCAGCTGGGATTTTATTATCTGATTCCTTATTTCATCATGCTGTCGCTGGGCATCGATGGCTTGAACGTGCTGATGGTAGTCAGTCTAAACGTTTTGATCTTTATGGTAATCTCGCTATTTCCGATTCCTGGTGGGACAGGGGGAGCAGAATACAGCTTTTCGGTGCTGTTCTCAAGCTTTATTGCCTCAGGAAGCAAATTGGTGCTGGCGATGCTGCTCTGGCGGATTCTGACCTACTACTTTGGGATGTTTGCCGGGATGTTTGCCTTAATGATCAAGCCAGATCGAGTGCATGAACCTGATTAATAACGATATAATAGATATAGTGCAGAACCTGGTCGTTTGGATTGGGTTCTTTTATTTTAGTAGTTAGTGAGGCTAGATCATGATTCATTCAGAACTGCAGCGGATTTTGCGTCGTTTGGATGCAATGGCAGAGGATACGCATGGCGATCTCCAGCAGCGTACTTTTTCTGCTTATGGCATTCAAGTCTGTACGGTAACGTATCAACAAAGTACCGGTGAGTTTACTTTAGAGCAGTTTCAGCCGGCTGCTCAGCTGACGTTTGACAGCTTGGATCTAACGGCAATCGAAGTCTATCGCTGTTTGTATGAGTTTAAGAATTCTTTTTGAGCGCCACTCGAATGTTAAAAGGTAGTTTAGTTTATAACCATCGAGTTTCTTGTTCGGTTAAAACTGTTATAGTTGAGTTTGTTCGTCCTTTTGAAATTAGCAGAAAAACTTTTAAAATATAGTTGACGATTAGCCACAATCTCGGTATAGTAGTTATCGTTGTCGATGAGGCAGACGCTGATGACAGTCAGATTTGCTTCTAACAGTTATTAACGACTTTAAAAATGTTGTTGACAGCTACATGACTTCATGATATATTATTCTAGTCGCTTGTTTAAAACGTTTGAAAAAAAGAATTAAAAAAGTTCTTGACAAATAACTAACAAGTGTTAAAATAATAAACATTGTAACTGATCGATTGAATCGGTTGCATGGTAGACCTTTGAAAACTGAATACAGTTTCGACGAACACAAATGTGCAGGGTCAT
>OGIU01000048.1_pt1 | contig 90628 bp, 79 predicted proteins | sample 1571791 | NCBI WGS metagenome assembly OGIU01 (sample SAMEA2582104, study PRJEB24529) | metagenome | biome: Human gut stool | place: China | collected 2011
TAATATTACCAATCAATTAGTTGCATATCTTTAAGCTATTTCACGACTTTCCCTAATTTATCCGAAATCTGAATCCATGGGCGAATAGATATTTTCTAACCGTTATTTCAGGTTTGGTGTTAGCCGAGTGTATGGCTGTCATGTTTCTGTGCTGTTGCTCTTTTGATAGGACATCCATATATTTTTGAGTAAAAACTGAATTGTAAATAGACTTGTTTTTAGTGTAGCTTGGGATATTTGTCTTATTGCTTTGATTTTACCATAGTTATAAAAGAGCCTAATGTTTCGATCTCAGGTTGAAATTCTTTGTCAAAAAATGATTTGTAAGCTTCTGGTACTACAAGCTTTAAATGTTCATGCTTCATTTCCTGCAATTGGTTTCTGGAAATGCCTTGCTGTAAAGTAAATAAATATTTGACATCAATACGATTGGCTTCATTTAAAACTTGTCTCCAACGATCTTTGCAGGTTGTTTTGGCTCCTAAGAAAACCAATTTATCTGTAGGGAATGACAGATTATGGTAAGCTTCCCCACTGGGGAATATAAAATCTGGTTTTTTATTGTCTTCTGTAATAACTTGTTCTTCAAATCTTAATTGAGCAGCAGTAAATATGGTTGCGAGATGATGCTCCAACGATTTTCCTGCGCGTGATTTCCTTCGGTTAAGGATTGCGTTGGAGAATTGGACTAATTCTTGACAATTTGCAAAAGGCTTACTATAAATAGGCGCATATATTTTTTCTTCAAATCCTCTAAATAAGCAGTATTCAGTATCAATCCATTTCAATAATTGAAGGTCTGGATTTTTAGAAATTTCTGTATTAGTGATATTATGGATATTATTGTACAAATCTCTTGCTAATTGTGCCATCTGTATAGTTCCCGGGAAGTCTGTATATGAAGAAACTACTTCCTGGATCCTAATGTGTACCTGTTCTTCTGAAGATATAGGCTGAGAAATATCTATCAACTGGTTGGTCATTTCCGGTGAGAGATTGAAGTATGCAAAAAAATCATCAATCTCTTGATCTGTTTGTAAGACAAAACCATGATAATAATCATCGCTTTCTTGTGCTATGATTAGCAGGTCTCCAACGTTCTCTTCCTCAAAGAAAGGGAAATTCTTGCCAAAACGCGTAATTCGATATTCATTACGTGTTCCTTGACCGTAATATATAAAACGGCTGTCAGTGACGAAATCATCTTGCCATTTTACTTTAACCAGTTTGCTTTTATTTTCTCCTTTTGTTCCAGGTTTGTCAAATAGGAGCAGGGCTGCACATTTTGGTATATAAAAGCCAGCCTGATGTGAACCGTTTTTTCCTGTATCATTGGCTGTAATAAAACGGCAAAATGCATGTCTTGAGCTTTGTACTTTAGCAATAGCACTGTTTAATATGTCACTCATGGCTATTCTGTTAGCATTGTTTGGACTATCTGTTTTGAAACTGCGGTAATTAAAGGTACAACTACTGAGTTACCGCATTGTCTGTATGCCTGTACATCAGACACTTTATTTATAATATATTCGTCTGGATATCCCATTAGTCGTGCACACTCTCTTGGTGTTAGCCGACGAGGATTCATACCGTTTTCTTGCGGTATAAGAATTTCCGAACCATCTTTATAATATCTTGCACTTAAAGTACGACTTATACCATTCAGGTCTACTAAGCCGAATCCAAATCCATTTCCTTTGGCTTTATGCTTATCTGCATAATTTTGCAGATAAGTCCATAGTTTATCTGAAAGGGTGTATTTAGGATCTGGATAATTGTCTAAAATATCTTGTATTTTCTTGAGTGGATTATTGGCTTTAGGAAATCTAAATTCTTCTTTTCCTTTATAACGTCTTTTATCAAAACCTACAATCATTATACGTTCCCTATGCTGCGGCACATAATCTTTCCCGTCCATTACTTGATAATGAATCGAGTATTCCAGCTCTTCCAATGTAGATTGAATAACTTTAAATGTATTTCCTTTGTCGTGTGAGACAAGATTTTTTACATTTTCCAGATAAAAAGCTTTAGGCCTGTGTCTGTTTAGAATCTCTGCAACATCAAAAAACAAAGTTCCTTGAGTTTTGTCTTTGAAGCCTGTCTCTCTTCCCAGACTTTTTTTCTTGGATACTCCGGCAATGGAAAATGGCTGACATGGGAAGCCTGCACACAATATGTCAAATTTCTCGGGGATGTATTTTTTAGTTTCCTCTTTTGTGATATCACCAAATGGCATCTCTCCAAAATTTGCCATGTATGTTTTTTGTGCAAAAGGATTCCATTCAGAAGAAAAAACACATTTTCCACCTTGTGCTTGCATGGCAAGACGAAAACCTCCCATTCCTGCAAATAAATCAATGAAAGTAAATTTGTAGTCAATTGGATCGGGGAAAGGTATTTGGAAAAAATCATTAAATAATCCAGCTTGTATTGGATCATGTAAGATATCTTCTGTAACTTCAATTTTGGGGAACTTGTATTCTAAATATTCTTTTAAATATTTTTTCGCTTGTTTAATTGAAAAATCATTGATGAGGTTACGATTGTGCAGGTAATGTGTGATGACGGCTAGTTGATTGTCATATGATTTAGGACCATACATATAAATTTGTACTTTTCCTGCAGAAGTATCTTTGATAGTAATCTTTTCCGGAAAGTCCGTTAAATGTATGCTGGGTATATTTTTATTCATAAATCCAATGGTAATTTAATGACAAAGATACAAAATCCCCTTCAAATCTTGATTGTTTTCTATTTTAAAAATTTGAATAAGTATTATATGTAATAATTGGGTTAGATATTGATTGATTACTGGATGTTTAAGCTATTTTTAGCAGGGGTGCTTATCTTCTTGTTTTATATTTGATCATGTTTTGTAGTTTATAATAGTGATATTCTTATATGAAATATAATTATCTCATCACTTCCCCTTATCTTTGCATCATGAATTATCTGGAACTGTTTGGAACCCTCGTAGGGTTAGTCTATTTGTGGCTTGAATACCGGGCCAGTATTTATCTGTGGCTGGCATGTATCATAATGCCGGCCATCTATCTGGTAGTCTATTACCAGGCCGGACTCTATGCCGATTTCGGAATCAATGTCTATTACCTGATTGCTTCGGTCTACGGCTGGATTGTCTGGAGCAGAGGACGGAAAAAGCATGATGCACAGCAGGAGGAAAAGGAAATCCCTATCACCCGCATGCCGTTCAGGAAGTATTTTCCTTTGACGGTGGTCTTTGTCCTGTGTTGGGTGTTCATAGCGTGGATACTGATTAAGTGGACAGACAGCAGCGTGCCCTGGACGGACAGTTTCACGACGGCCCTGAGCGTGATAGCCATGTGGATGCTGGCCCGCAAATATGTGGAGCAGTGGTGGGCCTGGATGATTGTGGACTGGGTATGTTGTGCCCTCTATATCTACAAGGAGCTGTATTTCACTTCAGCTTTGTATGGAGTGTATGCGATCGTCGCTTTCTTCGGATGGAGAAAATGGCTTTCATTGATGAGAACCGGATCACGAACTGAAAACGAATAATCAGCTGGCAATATGGAGAAGAATAAATCAGGGATATATCCTGCTATACCCGAAGCCGTAGTTGTAGGGAACGGAGAGTTTCCATCACATCCGTTTCCCCTGTCCGTTCTGGATCAGGCACCTTGCGTGGTGTGTTGCGATGGAGGGGCGAATGCGCTGGTAGAAAGCGGACGTCTGCCTGACTGGATTGTAGGCGACGGAGACTCTCTCTCGGAAGAAAACCGGATTCGTTTTCAGGACCGCATTCATCGCATTTCGGATCAGGAAACGAACGACCAGACGAAGGCTGTTTCCTTTTTAGCTTCGCAGGGCATACGCCGGATTGCCATTGTGGGAGCAACAGGTAAACGGGAAGATCATACGCTGGGCAATATCAGTCTGCTTATGGAGTATCAGCAGATGGGGCTGGAAGTGGTGATGCTGACGGATTACGGTTTCTTTGCTCCGGCTGCAGATACACAGACCTTTGCCGGATTCCCGCACCAGCAGGTGTCCGTCTTCAATTTTGATGCGGTGCAGTTGCGGAGCGAAGGATTGAAATATCCGATCTATGACTTCCGGTATTGGTGGCAGGGAACCCTGAATGAGGTGGAAGGCGATTCGTTCCGGATTATGGCGAAAGGGCATTATCTGGTGTATCGCACTTATGAGGCGAAGGGGTAATCATTTTTGCTACATGGATTTGTCGGGTTGGCAAAACAGTTTTATTGAATTCTACCATCATTAATTTATTATATATTTAAAGATAATAGTATATTTGTCAGGCATAATGTAATGGTTATGGAACGCAAGCCTTGGAATCATATTAAAGTTATTTTGTGATGAAAAATAAAGCTGATAAATACTCCACGCCTCGATGTGGAAATGTTGATACAGATGGCTTAAAGCTTGGACGTAAAGATTGATGATTTACTAAGAATCGAGTAATTATGGAAAAAGAGACTGGTTATGTATATATATTGACAAATCCGAGTTTTAGAGAAGATTGGGTTAAGATCGGTAAAAGTTCACGTCCTGTGGATGTTAGAAGCAAAGAACTTGACAATACAGCCGTACCTTTGCCTTTTGAGATTTATGCGACTCTCAAGACCTCTAAATATGCTAAGGTTGAGAAACAAATACATAAGCAAATTGATCGCCTGACAGATCTGCGTATAAGGCAGAATCGTGAATTTTTTAATATAGCCCCGTCTGTTGCTTTGGACATTATGCGGGATATAGCTGATTTACTTGATGACGCCGAGCTATATGTGTATGTTGATGGAAAGCCTGTTGTCAGCAAAAGTAAAGATGAGGATAAGAAGATAGAAGCAGAATCTAAAGAAAAACAACGCAAAACTCAAAAGCCTCCGTTTAAGTTTCATATGATAGGCTTGAATGTGGGAGATACAATCATTTTTGATGCACTTCAGATTCCTGTCAGAATAGCCAGTGATGATAAGATTGAGTATGATGGTCGTCTGTATAGTCTCTCTGCATTTACAGCTAATTTTCTGCCAGAAGAAAAGCAAAACGCATCGGGAGCATACCAAGGTCCTAAATATTTCAGTTATAATGGTAAGGTATTGAGTGATTTGAGAAAGGAAAAGGAACAGCATTAAAAAGTAAATTATATATGATAAATATACGAAAACTTGAAGCGGAACTTTGGGAATCGGCTGACCTATTGAGACAAGGCAGCAAACAGACAAGTAACCAGTATTGCATGCCCGTCTTAGCATTGCTGTTTCTTCGTTATGCTTATAGCAGGTATAAATTGGTGGAAGCAGAAAACGCGACTTCCTTTCTATGAATTTATATTTGGCGAACATATCCAGAATGTCCGTATAGAGATAGATGCTTACATGAAATCGTAGGATGCTGACCTAATAAAACCTGTATCTGACCCGATAAATATACTTCCTGACCCGATAACGGAGCGTTTGTATCAGACGGTTCAAGAGAAAGGCAATTTAAATGACTCCGAATATAGAGGGTTATTAGGTGTATCAGAAGTTACGTCAAATGCCGGTTGGAGGAGCTGTGAAAATCAGGATGATTGTGCGTGTGGGCAGCAGGCCAGATTCAATCTCAATCTTCTTAAATCTAAGAAAATGAAATCTCTTGAAATGCTTGTTACTCTTGAAATTTCCAAATACAGCTTCCATATCTTGTGGTTGCTGACTGTAATATTATGGACCTTCATCAGATAGAAACATTTCATGTTCTTTTTTCTTGATTTCTAAGACGGTGATTTACCCGTTTAATCCTTTTTGATCGACTTTTGTGATACCGATATCTTAAAGGGGAATTCTTACAGTGAATTATCTCTTTTTTTGATTTTGCGTTAATGAGTGTATATATGAAAGAACGAAAGTACAGTTATGAGATGATGAAATAGTAGAATCATTCGGATTTATATTGCAATAAAAAATATTATTTTTGCATTAAACTATAATTGATGATAAAATGCTGTTAGAGTAAGTAAAGATACGGCAAATAAAAGGAATTCATATCTCTCCGAAATAGCAGATGAAATAGTCTTTGGCTATATCTCGAAAGAGAGTTCATTAAATAATATATTCCAGATGTTTATAGAAAAGTCTCAAATATTATATACACATTAAAAAATAAAAAAAAGTATGCAAAAACTTACGATAAAGAATATTGGAGCAATAAAGCTTGTAGAATTTGAGGTGAATAGAATAAATGTTTTTATGGGGCCTCAATCGTCAGGAAAAAGTACTATATCTAAAATACTTTGTCACTGTCAGTGGGTAGAGAAAACATGCTTCTTGAATGATAAACAATTGGAAAATTACCAAAAACAGGGCGTGTTTTATGATTCTCTTGTAGAATATCATAAGCTGGATGGATATTTTCACAAAAATGCTAGTATAAAGTATGAGGGAGAAGCTATGACTATAACTTATACTCATAGTTCAAAGAAAACTACCATTAAATTAAATGATAAAATGATATTCTCTTATCCCAAAATATGTTACATTCCTTCGGAACGTAACTTTGTGGCTGGAGTACCTAATTTTAGTAAGTATAATGAGGGAAACAATGTGTTACTTTATTTTGCTTATGACTGGTCAGAAGCTAAAGAAGATATTAAGAAACTTGATATTTCAAATCTTCTTAGCAGGGAAGTTTCTTATGAAAATATTAATGACAAGGACTATATATTTGACAATGGATCAAAGTTATTGCTTACGAACGCTTCAAGTGGTGTTCAATCTGTACTGCCTTTGTACCAGACGATAATATACATGTTATCAAATCTGTATAAGAAGCAAAGGGCTTTGTCTCCGTCAAAAGAAATGGCAAGAAAGGATTTTGCTAATGAAATGATTATGGTGGCTAATAGAATTGCTGATGGAGAAAATATCAGTAACTTCAAGAAACATTCTAATATATTGATTTCTATGTTTAAAATGCTTGAGAGTTACGATGTAAAGGCGATAAACAAATTCTCGGATTTGCCACCGAAAGAATTGTCTCATAACATATATGAAGCTGTCCACGTTCTAGATCGGTTATTTAATTATCACTTCACTCAGTTGTTTATAGAAGAACCGGAGCAAAATCTTTTTCCAGATACGCAACAAGAATTTGTTTATTGGTTGTTGGAAATTATGCAGAATGATAAAAAACATGCTGCTATTATTACCACACATAGTCCATATATATTGTTTGCTCTTAATAATTGTATGATGGGAGGGCTGGTAAGAGATAATATTCCAGAAGAGGAGGTTTCTGATTTTGCATCTCATTCGGCATGGATTAACCCCAAATTGGTGTCTGTTTTTGAATTGGATAATGGAACCCTTCGTTGTGTACAAGATGAAGATGGCATAATTGAGGACAATTATTTAAATACGGCATATAAGAAGAATTCAGAAGAGTATTTGGAACTTTTAAATTACTATGAGGATGAAGAATAAGATACAAGCCATTTATCCGCAATCAGTCTTTTGTAGTAGCACAGCCTCTAAACTGTATATCGCTGATTTTTCAGAAAGAACAAATAAAGAGAGAAAAGTGGAATTTCATGAAATCATACCGAAAGCACCGGATAATACATCAGATATGGACTGTTTGGCTTTTGAGAACTTTTCACAATTGTCCGTTGTATGTAATATTTTTGATGATCATCAGTTTAAAGATACGAAAGGAAAAGATCTACCACATTGCGAATGTGTATTATTTCCTGAAAGTAAGCGAAAGGATATAGGTATGGCTTTTGTGGAAATAAAAGACTGTAAACCTAAAAATATTTCAGAATATAAGGCTATTGTAAAGAATCAGATTATTTCTGCAGTGCAAATATTTAGGGATAAAGGTATTATTGAAAAACAACGTGTTTATGGTGTAATATCGTTTCCAAGAAAGAATAAGGTGTCATTCAATCAAACTATTTTTGATGACGCAACTGAATACAAAAGATTACATCAGAAGTATAAAGTACGCTTTTTCCCAACAAACAGTGTATCTATTGTAGATGAAAAGAAGCTGATTGCTAAATTGTAAATTTATTATTAGTATTTTATTGTGTCAAGATTGAGTGTAGATTATGTCCTTGGATAATAATAGAATGTATATCTCAAACGTAAACGTAATTTTATAGCGGAGTTAATTGATGCTGAAGAGAAATTGATCATATAAACCATAGTCAAATGCGTCAGATTGACATCAGGCAAAAATTTTTAGTTGTTTGTGGTAGATATATGGTAGGGAAATATGATGAACAATAGCTTATAGATGGATTTGGGGCAAATAAAAAATGTAGAAAACCAGTGTTTCATTATAGTTAGTTATAATTCGTTGTGGCTGATTATGATATTCTACTTGCCGAAACAAAATTCTGCCAGATTTAGGATCTCAGATCAGCCCCAGTTTTTTCGCTTTGTCACATTTTATTTGTACTTTTGCGCCGGTTTTTAAATAAAGGAAAAAAGATATGTTGACAAATGGTATTTATTCGATTGTTTTGCTGATTTTTTCGAATATCTTCATGACTTTTGCCTGGTACGGACATCTGAAGATGCGTGAAGAGTTCAGCTGGTTTGCTGCATTGCCGCTGATTGGAGTTGTTGCCTTCAGCTGGGCGATTGCTTTCTTTGAATATTGTCTGCAGGTTCCGGCCAACCGTCTGGGATTCCGCGACAGTGGGGGACCTTTCGACATCATGCAGCTGAAGGTCATTCAGGAAGTGATTACGCTGGCAGTCTTCACGGTGTTCTCAATGATTGCTTTCAAGATGGAGTTGCGCTGGAATCACCTGGCAGCCTTTGTTTGTCTGATCCTGGCGGTCTACTTTGTCTTCCGCAAATAAAATACAGTGCGTATAGCCGCTCGGGCTTTTTGAAAAACGCTTCGGCGTGCAGTTGAAAACATTTAGACGTTTCATCCTGCACGCCGAAGCGTTTTTTTCTGACCGGACCGGTGATGCTCCGTCTCAGTGTTCGCGCTCCTTCAGGTACTGGCGGGTTTTCTCCACATCGTCCTTGCGGATGCGCAGTTTTTCCGAATGGAACATTTCCTGATAGAACAGGGAGTCCTGTGCTTTCTTTTCGCGGATATAGTCGTAGAGTTCATCCATGTTCTTCGGTTCTTCTTCTTTCTTTTTTTCAGGCTGCGGAGCGGGAGCCGGACGTTCCGGAATGACAATTCCCCGATGGTTTGCCTGATGACCGGGCAAGGTGGCGGGCAGGGTGTCTGCCGGAAGGGGAGAGGACTGCATTGTGCTGAGGCTGTCAGCCACGCTGTCCGTCACGAGAGGCATGAAAGCCAGGCTGTTCCGGCGGAGGTAGTTGGGGAACTTCAGACTGTCTTCCCGGGTCGGCTTGTAGTCCTTGTAGGTCTTCCAGGCATTTGCATATTTGCGGTTGTGCCTGAGGGTGCGTCCGTGCTTGTTGAAGGTCTCGTAGAGGGTCATGATGAAGTCCAGGTTGTTGATGCAGATCGCAGGGCCTACCGGGGATGTATTCATCTGATACATGCTTCCGGTGGAGGGAGTGGGACTCCAGTCATCGTTGTAGTAGGAACGGTAGGGGTTGAAGGTCCAGTAGATCTTCTGTTCCTTGGGGCGGCCTTCCACAGTGCGGTCGTACACGGGTTCTTCGCCATATTTCGTCCAGATACTGTATGGGGCGAGCCGGATGTATCCGGTGGGTTTTCTCACTCTGGTGGTGTCGATGAGGCTTCTCGGCAGGGAGAGGTCGGCTTTGAATTCCATCCATTTCTTGTCGAGAGGGGCTTCCTTGGGCTGGTTCATCTTGCTGAGGTCGGGGGTGAAGTCAAACTGGATCAGCTTGACGGCATCGGTGTTCAGCCTGAGTTCCGTGGTGTCTTGAGGATTCGATGGTTTCCCGTCCGGATCCTGTGCAGCGGCGGGCAGGAAGCCCAGTGTGCAGAGGGAGAGCAGGAGGGTAAATGCGAGATGGTCGGGATGTTTCATTGCCTGTTGTGTTTGTGGATGGTTGTTGTCAGATGCCTTTCACCCGTCCGCCCTGCATCCAGCAGCGGCGGTAGTAGTCTTCTTCCAGCCGGCTGACGATGACTCCCCGGCTGGTACTGGCGTGTACGAACCGTCCGTCTTTCAGGTAGATGCCCACATGAGTGGCTTTCCGTTTCTTGCGTCCGTTGTGGAAGAACACCAGATCGCCTTCCTTGAGGTTGCGTTTGGCTACTTTCCGGCAGTTTTTGGTGCGCTGTTCTTCGGAGCTGCGTTTCAGTTTGTGGTGATACACTTTCTTGTAGACGGCCGAGGTGAAACCTGAACAGTCGGTTCCCTTGCGGGTGGTGCCTCCGTGACGATAGGGGGTACCGATCCAGTCGGCCACCTCGATGTAGAGGCGGTGGTTGTCCTTGGCGTCGATGTCCATGTCAAGTCGGACGGCAGCTTTTGCCAGCTGACGGTAGTCGTAGCGGGGAGCCCGTGTGCCGCACGAAGCAAGCAGAAGGGCAAGCAGCATGACCAGCATGCCGGCCGGAAAACGGAGGTGTAAGCGTCTGCACATATCAATTGTTTTGAACAAATGTACGTAATATCCGGGTTGTGTGTACCTGGACTTAGGGTATTTTATGACCTGTTTAAGTTTCTTTTATCTTCCCGGAAGGAGAGGTCTGCAGACTGTTCAGCCCCGTTCGCAGCAGGTCCGGCAGGACTTATACTGGGAATGGGGCTGAATCATATGGTCATTGCGGCCGGATCGTGCGGTCATTGCGGCCGGATCGTGCGGTCATTGCGGCCGGATCGTGCGGTCGTTCGGGCCTGATCGTGCGGTCAGTTTTCTTCCTTCACTTCGAAGTAGTCTTCCAGTTCTTTTCCGGCGGCTCCGTCGGTGTTGTCGAGGTCACGGATGAGCGATCCTTTTTCCATCAGGGCGATGCGTGTACTGAGGTCTATGGTGTGGCTCAGGTTGTGACTCGATACGAGGATCAGGGCTTTGTGTTCTTCGCCGTAGTGTTGCAGCATGTGTTTCAGCAGCGACTGCGAAGTGGGGTCGAGGAAGTTGAAGGGTTCGTCGAGGATGACGATCTGCGGATTCTGGAGCAGGGCATTGACGATTCCGATTTTCTGTTTGTTACCGGCCGAGAGGTTCCGGATGAATTTCTTTTCTTCCAGGATTTCCGGGCCCAGGAAGCGTTCATAGCGCCGGATGCGCTCGTTGACGGTGTTCCGGTCCAGTCCGCACATGCGGCCGTTGAACTGGAAGTATTCATCGGGAGTGAGGTAGTCGATCAGGAAACTTTCGTCCATATAGGCTCCCGTGAAGGTTTTCCATTCTTCGCTGCGGGTCACGTCGGTGCCGTTCATGCAGACGGTTCCGCTGTCGGCCTGCAGGAGGTCGAGCATCAGGCGGAAGAGGGTGGTCTTTCCGGCTCCGTTGTTTCCCACCAGTCCTAGGATTTCTCCTTCGTGGAGGGTGAAGTCGGGTATGTCTACGGCAGTCTTGCTGCCATATCGTTTGATCAGGTTGTTTATCTTGATTTCCATAATTCTGTCTGTTTGCAGGAGGTTGTAAGTATTAGCGTGTGTCGCGCAGGTTCGTCAGGATGTCATATCTCTTCCGGATGACCTGACGGTACAGGTATCGCATCCACAGGGGCTGTGCGGCTATTCCGGCCATTCCCAGCAGGGTGCATACCAGATAAGCCATGTTCTCACTGAGCACGAGGAAAAGCAGGTTGCTGAACAGGATGGGGAAGAAGAAGGCGAAGAACACGATTACCATCTGGTAAGGTGAGTTCCATTGCCCTTTACCCATTATGCTTGCGTCCAGCGGAGCTGTTTTCCGGTTGATCCATGCCAGTTGCATGATGAGGGGCAGGATGATGCCCGCTGTAAGAAACAGCTGGCTGACTACCAGTCCGGCCGGAAGTCCGCTCCAGATAATGGACGGCAGAAGGAGAACCAGCGGGAAAACCAGCAGCAGGCAGTGGAAGTAATATTTGGCCCGGAACAGGCTGAGCAGGGATTCCCGGCGCACCATCAGTCCGTCCAGGTAATTGCCTTCGTACGCCATGATGCGGGTCAGGATCGAAACGGCAAATCCCGTGAAGCAATAGATGGAATAGAGCTGGATGGAGTAGACGCTTTGGGTGGACTCCTGCGTGATGCCGAAGAGCATGGCTGCAAAAAGAACCAGGACAATGCACATCATCTGGAAGTTCTTGCGTGGTGTCTTGTTGCGGAAGATCATGCGCAGTTCCAGCCGCATGTATTCACCGGTCATGCCGAAGCGTTCCAGATAGCCGTAGCGGCTGAAGTGTCTGACGCGGGAGTCTTCCTTCCGTCCCAGTTCGCTGTAGATGCAGGCGGTCTGCACACGGCAGTTGACCAGCAGGAGCAGGACGATGACTGCCAGTACGCCTGCATGGGCGAGAAGGTTCCAGCGGAGGAAGGCTTCGCCCAGCCACATGGAGAACTGGCTGACCATTCCCTGCGAGGGAACGAATTCCAGCAGGGCCAGCAGACCGTAGACTGCTGCGGGGAGCAGGAGCCAGAGCGTGTGCTGACGGGCCAGTGCGCGTACCAGTATGCTCCAGTAGGCGTTGGCTGTCATCAGCAGCCAGATACCCACTGCATAGCCGGTCACTCCTGCCACGCCGAAGTATCGGGCGGCCGTAAGGGCGGCAAAGGGTACGAACAGGAACAGCCAGAACAGGTTGTAGAGTTTGAGACCCACCTGTACGAGGAGGGTGTTGATCAGTCGCTGTCTGCTGACAGGCAGCAACAGATAGGGTTTGATCTCTTGCGCCGGAGTGGGGAAGAGAAAACGGATCAGAAAGTCAATCAGGAGGAAGAGGATCAGGACGCTGTCGAGTGCGTCATAGGGTTCCATGCCGGGGATATCCTCCTCAAAAGCAAAGGACAGCGAAACCCCGATCAGAACGAGGTACGCTGCCCAGAATGCTGTAAACAGATAAATCAGGAACTTGGCAAAGCGGTTCCTGTCGTACATGGGGTTCCGCTTTGCTGCAAGTTTCTGGTTTCTTCTTATTTCGGTCAGTAACATAGGCCGGTTGTCAGTTATTTGGTAGCCGGAGTACTCATGCTGACTTCAATGACATTGTTCTGTCCGATGAAAGCTTTGGCAAATGCTTTCAGATCATCGATCGTAACGCCATTTACGGTTGCTTCGTAGTCCTTGTTCATGTCCAGACCGGTCCAGTAGAACTCATTCAGAGCGCCCATCCAATAGCCGTTTTCCTTCTGGTTCTGCTGATAGGTCTTCAGCATGTATTCTTTCACCTTGTTGAGATCTTCGGTGGCCGGTCCGTTGGCGATGAAGTCCTGCAGACCCTGCTTGATCAGTCCTACCATCTGTTCGCGGCGGTTCGGATCTGTATCGAAGTAGATGTTCAGGGTTCCTTCTTCCTGCGGATACTTGCTGATGGAAGCCCAGCTGCTCACACCGTAGGTACCGCCTGCTTCTTCACGTACGGTACGGGTGTAGAGAATATCCAGCAACTGGTCGAACATGCTCATCATGATCTTGTTCTTCAGGGTATACGGGCAGTTGCCGCTGTACACCATCATGATGCTTGATTTGGCAGTTTCCATATCGCGGATGAAGTTGTTTTCGTAATCACCCTTGCGGATATCCATCTTCGGATCGCGGAAGTTTTCCTTGCGGCTGATGGTCGGCAGTCCGCCCAGATACTGCTCAATCAGCGGAGTGGCAGTGGCCAGGTCAATGTTACCTACCAGCAGGAAGGTGAAGTCGCCTGCTTCTGCATAGCGGTTCTTGTAGAGTTCCATGATCTTGTTGTAGTCCACCTTGTCCATCATTTCAGCTTTCAGACGGAGAGCACGCGGATGATGGTTGTAGAGAGCTACGGCCAGTGAGTCGTTGAAGGTGCTCATCGGGTTGGCAGCCTGGTTGGCCAGGGCAGCCTTGCCACGCTGGATGTATGACTGGAAGGCTTCCTGATCCATACGCGGAGCCGTGAAGTTCAGGTAAACCAGCTGCAGCATGGTTTCCAGGTCTTTCGGAGAACAGCTGCCACCGAGTCCTTCGGTGAGGGTACTTACGGATGCATTGACAGAAGCTACTTTTCCGGCCAGTACTTTGCTCAGGTCTACGGCGCTGAAGTTACCCAGTCCGCCCAATGGAACGACTTCGTTCATGACGGAGAACTGAAGGACATCCTTGTCGTCGAAGAGAGAGTTACCTCCGGGGCTGAATGCCTTCATGCGGATTTCGTCGGCCTTGAAGTCTGTCGGTTTCACGATCACGCGTACACCGTTGCTCAGGGTCAGGATGGTTGATCCGAAGGCTCCCTGTTCTGTCTTCACCACTTTGCCGGCCTGCGGTTTCTCCTTCAGCAGCGGCTCGTTGGATACCTTGTCCACGTAGGGTTCCAGTTTTTCAGCCTTCACCTTGTCGATCACGGCTTTCAGTTCGGCTTCTGTGGGGTATTTCATGCCTTCCTTTTCCGGACAGAATACGCTGAGGGCGATATTCTTTTCCTGGATCAGCTGCTTCATCACCTGGTTCACGGCTTCTACCGGAATGTTCGGAACGATCTGGTTCATGAGCGGATATTCGTTTTCGATACCCGGAATCGGTTCGTTGTCGATGAAGTGACGTACGTACTCTTTGACGTAGCTGTTTGTACGTTGTTTGTCGCGTTCATTGTAGGCCACTTCCAGACTGCGGAGGTAGTCAGCTTTGGCACGTGCATATTCGCTGGCGGTAAATCCGAACTGGCGTACGCGTTCGATTTCGCGCATCAGGGCTTCCGTAGCGGTCAGGATGCCGTCTTCCTTGGCAGCGGCAATTCCCATGAAAGCACCTTTGGTTTTTGACAGCAGGTAGTCTCCGTCACCGGCAAAAGCCTGGATGAAGGGAGCATCAGCCTTCTGGGTCAGTTCTTCCAGACGGGTGTTGAGCATGCTTTCGATCATGGAAGTCAGGTAGCTGTAGACCATGTAGTCCATGTTGCCCTTTTCTTCCGGTTTGACGGCTTCATGCTTGTGGAAAAGGTAGATGATAGGTATGTTCTGTTCCTTGTCCTTGGCAACGGCAATCAGCGGTTCGTCGTTGTCGGGCACAGGGAAGTAAGTACGTTCAGCGGGGTTCTCCGGCATTTCGATGGGGGAGAACATTCTCTTGATCTTGTTTTCGATGGAGTCTACATTGATGTCTCCCACGACAACGATTCCCTGCTGGTCGGGGCGGTACCATTTTTCATAATAGTCACGCAGTGCCTGATAGGGGAAGTTGTCCACCACTTCCATGGTTCCGATGGGGAGGCGGTATGCATACTTACTGTCCTTGTAGAGAACGGGCAGTACGGTTTCATACATACGCATCATGGCTCCCATGCCTGTGCGCCATTCTTCGTGGATGACTCCGCGTTCCTTGTCGATTTCTTTCGGATCGAGGGTCAGGTCGTTGGCCCAGTCGTGAAGGATCAGCAGACAGGAGTCAACTACGCTTTCGCGGGTAACGGGGACGTTATTGATGTTATAGACCGTTTCGTCGATGGAAGTGTAGGCATTCAGGTTGGCTCCAAACTTCACTCCGATGCTTTCCAGCCATTCACGCAGGGTATTGTCGGGGAAATGGGTTGTTCCGTTGAAACACATGTGTTCCAGGAAGTGGGCCAGACCGCGCTGGTTGTCGTCTTCCAGAATGGAACCTACCTTTTGGGCAATATAGAAGTCAGCCTGTTTTTCCGGCAGAGCATTGTGACGGATGTAATAGGTGAGTCCATTGTCCAGTTTACCGATGCGTACGTTGGGATCAACCGGAATCGGAGGCATCTGTTGTTGGGCAAATGCCATTGTTGCTCCTCCCGTAAGCAGGATAGCAACAAATGTTTTTCTGATTAGTCTTTTCATAAATGTATGTGTTTGTAAAAAAAATGTTCTCGTTTTCCAAACCTGTTCCTAAATAAAGGCAGGAAATCGCACAGGCCCGGGGTGCAGGGAAGGTCAGCCCTAGCCGTCAGTTCGGGCCTGTGTGTATGGGGGATTACAGCAGTCCGTTGGCCGACAGGTAGCGTTCTGCTTCGATGGCAGCCTTGCATCCGCTTCCGGCAGCTGTGATAGCCTGGCGGTAGTGCGGGTCGGCTACGTCACCGGCAGCGAATACTCCGGGCACACCGGTACGGGGAGTACCTTCTTCCGTAAGGATGTATCCGGTTTCGTCTGTCTTTACCCACGGCTTGAACAGCATGGAGTTGGGCTGGTGGCCGATGGCCAGGAAGAATCCGTCGATGGCTACGTCGTAGCGTTCTTCGTCGGCTTCACCCATACGTTTCACCACGTGCATACCTTCCACTCCGTTATCACCATACAGGCCGACTGCATTGTGTTCGAACAAAACGGTGATGTTGGGGTGATTCAGCACGCGTTCCTGCATGATCTTCGAAGCGCGCAGGAAAGGCTTGCGTACCACCAGATAAACCTTGCTGGCCAGTCCGGCGAGGTAAATGGCCTCTTCGCAGGCGGTGTCGCCTCCACCCACTACGGCTACCGTTTTCTTGCGGTAGAAGAATCCGTCGCAGGTTGCACAGGCGCTCACACCCATGCCGGCATATTTCTTTTCATCTTCCAGACCCAGGTATTTGGCTGTGGCACCGGTAGAGATGATGACCGTATCGGCTGTAATTTCCTTTTCTTCATCAATGATGAATTTGTAAGGGGCCTGGCTCAGGTCGGCCTTGGTTACGATTCCGTTGCGGATATCGGCACCGAAGCGTTCTGCCTGTTTGCGCAGGTCGTCCATCAATACAGGACCCGTCACACCTTCCGGATAACCGGGGAAGTTTTCCACTTCGGTGGTGATGGTCAGCTGGCCGCCCGGCTGCAGTCCTTCGTAGAGTACGGGAGCGATGTTGGCACGGCTGGTATAGATGGCGGCAGTGTAACCTGCCGGTCCTGATCCGATGATCAGGCATTTCACATGTTCAGTTGTCATATCGTTCAATTTTACTGTTTATAGAGTTTTTATAATTTGCTTAACTGGACCATCAGGTCGGTCAGTTGCTTCAGGGAATTTTCCTTGCTGTCGGTCAGGACAATTTCCACATGTCCGTTGTCGCCGTTGCTGCCGGCCGAGATGTAGGAGATCTTTCCGACCATCTGGAGGAAGGCTCCTGCCGGTGTCGTTGCCGCCATCTTGGCGATGGGGAGCTGCAGGGCTGCATCGACGTTGACCAGGCTGTACAGGCTGGTTCCCTTGCGGTTGTCCAGATAGGAGCTGCCTTTCAGGGAAGGAGACGATTCCTTGCCGATGGTCTTGTAGACCATTTCGTCGTTGGTTGCATAGAAGCGTCCGTCCTTGTATCCGTAGAACAGCGACATGTTGCGGAACAGTCTGGCTGCATTTTCGATCATGTATTCGTGGTCAGCCAGTTTCACGAGTTTTTGTGTGCGTTTCAGTCCCAGGCTGTCTTTCTTCTGGTAAAGGGCATCCAGCGCATCCGGACTCTTCATTTCGCCGTAGATGACGAAGGCCGGCATGCTGGTCAGGCTGAAGTTCAGCAGACCGAAAGTTACTTCACCGTTGACAGAACGTGCCAGGGCTTCCATCAGCTGGTTGTTGTCTGCTGATTTCAGCTGCTGCCGGTAGAAGCTGGTCAGTTCGCTGCCGTTCACGTTGGCACTGAAGTACATCAGTGTGGACGACGGGAACAGCTTGTCGAATTTGCCTTCAATCTTTCCGTAGGGTTTGACGGCAGCTTCCAGAAAGGCACGGCTTTCTTCGTCCAGGCCCAGAGGTTTGGCATCTACTACGATCTTGCCTTTTTCGAAACTGACGTTGCCGACGGTGACACACGAAGCGGGCAGGGCTGTCAGGGTGCTGGTGTAGGGATAAGGCAGCATTTTGCTGTAACCCGAAGTCTTGAATGCACTTTGCAGGGCGTTTGGAGCGGCCATGAAACGGATATCTCCTTTTTCGCTTTCCATGCTCTTGAAGGCTTCCTTGCCGGTGATGCTCTGGGCCTCTGTCTGATGGATCAGCCGTCCTGCCATGGCAATCAGGCTGTCTTCAGGCGTGCGGCGCTCGTTGGAGCAGATCAGCAGTGCATCCTCGGTATAGGCCAGGATGGACTTGTCTGAAAGCTGATAGGAGAAACCGTCTCCCTGGCTGATCGGATTTTTTTCGCCGTCGTTCATTTCAGTCAGGGTAGCTGTCCAGTCGGATGCATTGCTGAGCCGGGCTACGACTCCTATATTCATCGATGTGGAATTGGTAAAGATATAAATGTCCTTGCTGAAGTCGATGCCGGATTTGTCCGGTGAAGCCAGCAGATCTTTCAGGGGGTTGTCCTTACCCGATGAGAAAGCCTTCTGTAAGGATTCGTAAGCGGGAGTTCCGGAAGAAATGCCTGCTTTTTCAGTCAGGGACTGCAGGTTGACGGCCACGACAGAGGACGCATCCCCGGGAATCAGTTGCGTGTAACTGCTCTTTTCAGAACAGGCACTGAACAGGAGTACCAGGCAGCAGGCCGGCATTATGGTAGGGATCAGTCTTTTCATTTCCATAAGTATTCGTTTTTTAGTTAGACATTAAAGTTTCGCTAAGATAGCGAAAAAATAAAAGGTCGCGATAAAAAACGGAAAAAAGATTATCTCATGTCGATAATTTCGGCATCCGGGTATTTCTTTGAGTCGAAAGTGAACTCCTTGTCACTGGCTGTCTGAAGGGCACGGTAAGTGCGGATCAGGATCTCCTGCTGCTGTCCGTTCTTCAGGTCGATGCGGATGTAGAGCGGCTCATAGCGGTTGTTGACAACGAAGCAGATGCTGCGGATGTCCTGTTGTGACACACGGGGAGTCAGGATGACTTCCTGTCCCTGTTTGCCGCTGTGTGTCCGCACTCCGCTGTAACGGCTGTTGTAATGCTGGCTGTAATGGTCCAGCAGTACGTACGGGTTGATGCTCTGCAGTTCTTCCGGGGTGGGGGTGGAGACATTGACTTCCTCGTTCTGTCTGAGGTAGCTCCACTGGGTTTTCCCGTCGAACCAGGTTTCTACGTCACCCGTGTTCAGGTGGAACTTGTTTCCTTTCAGCAGCAAAGTACCTTCCTGGGTACCGCCGAAGGTGATGCTGACCGCTTGTGCCTGTCGGAAGGCAGCAGCGGTCTTGTCCAGTATTTCACGGGCTTTCGCGTCTGACTGTGCCTGTAAAAAACGCGGGCACAAAAATAAAAAACATAGAAGCGAAAGCAGAAAAGCGTTTCGTCGTTTCATATAAAATGTAGTTTAGTTTTTCAGGGAACTCATTCGCATTTCCAGGTCGTTTTCGTCCATGCACAGCACTTCGCGCGCCTTGCTTCCGTTGGTCGGTCCGACAATACCTGCACGTTCCAGCTGGTCCATGATACGTCCGGCGCGGTTGTATCCGATGGAGAATTTACGCTGAATCAGAGATGTTGAACCCTGCTGGTGATAGATCAGCAGACGGGCTGCTTCTTCGAACAGCGGATCCAGACGGTTCATGTCCACGTCGGCAGCTGCACTGGGTTCGGCGTTTTCATCCACGTATTCAGGCAGCATGAAGGCAGTCGGATAGCCCTGCTGCTTGCTGATGTAGGAGGCGATCTTTTCCACTTCCGGAGTGTCGACAAAGGCACACTGCACACGGACGGGGTCGTTGCCTTGCAGGTAGAGCATATCTCCCTTACCGATCAGTTGCTGGGCTCCCGGACGGTCGAGGATGGTACGTGAGTCCATCATGGAAGCTACACGGAATGCCACACGGGCCGGGAAGTTGGCCTTGATGGTACCGGTGATGATGTTGGTGGTCGGTCGCTGGGTAGCGATGATGGCGTGGATACCGACAGCACGTGCCAGCTGGGCAATACGGCAGATCGGCAGTTCCACTTCCTTGCCGGCAGTCATGATCAGGTCGCCGAACTCATCGATAATGATGACGATGTACGGCATGAACCGGTGTCCCTTTTCCGGATTCAGCTGTCGGCTGATGAACTTCGCATTGTATTCCTTGATGTTACGGCAGCCTGCCTTGCGGAGCAGGTCGTAACGGGTATCCATTTCCACACAGAGCGAATTGAGGGTCTGTACAACCTTGGTCACGTCGGTGATGATGGCGTCTTCTCCGTCGGGCAGCTTGGCCAGGAAGTGACGTTCAATCGGCGCATAGATGGCGAATTCCACCTTCTTCGGGTCGATGATGACGAACTTCAGTTCGCTGGGGTGCTTCTTGTAGAGAAGGGAAGTCACGATGGCATTCAGACCGACAGATTTACCCTGTCCGGTTGCTCCGGCTACCAGCATGTGAGGCGCTTTGGCCAGATCCACCATAAACACTTCGTTGGTGATGGTCTTTCCGAGTGCTACGGGCAGGTCGAAGGTGGTTTCCTGGAACTTCTTGCTGGCCAGGATGGAGCTCATCGGAACGATGCGCGGGTTGGCGTTCGGTACTTCAATACCGATGGTTCCCTTGCCCGGGATCGGAGCGATGATACGGATTCCGAGGGCAGAAAGGCTCAGGGCAATGTCGTCTTCCAGGTTACGGATCTTGGAGATGCGGACACCTTCGGCAGGAGTGATCTCATAAAGCGTAATGGTCGGACCCACACTGGCCTTGATCGAACTGATCTCGATGCCGAAACTGCGAAGCACCTTGATGATGCGGTCCTTGTTGGCATTTTGTTCTTCCATGTCGATGGTCGGCTCGTTGTCGTTGTAAGTGTTCAGCAGATCCAGGGTCGGGAATTTGTAGTGTTCCAGATCCAGACGGGGATTGTAAGGCTGTGTCACGTCGCCGGTATAGGCTTCATCCTCTTCGCTGGTTTTCTCGTCGATCTCGAAAGCCGGTTCACCGCCGGAAGGAATCAGATCCGCTTTTTCTCCGGTTGCGATTTCCACCCGCATGTCGCTGGCCTTACTTTCCCTGACCGGAGTTTCGTTCAGGTTCAGTTCAATTTCGTGGGCCTTTGGCTGCGGCTCGTTCTTGTCGTTATCTTCCTCTTCTTCATATACTTCAGTCACTTTAGGTGAAGGAGTACTGGAAGAAGCAGCGTAAGTTTCTGATGTCTTCTTTGCCGGGATATCTTCCGTTTTTTCTTCCTGAATTTCCGGTTCCGGAGTTGTTGCAGTCGGTTCGGTCGGACGCGGTTCGTCGGACTGTTCCGGATCGGCCGGCTGCGGATCGTTACCTTTTCTGCGGAGGTTCGGACGGAGCGCCTTGCGTACGAAAGGCATTGTCTTGCTGGTCAGTGCCACACAGAAAAGAATGGCTGTTACCAGCAGGGCCAGAATCAGTCCCGGCGTTCCGATCTGGGAACAGAACCAGCGGCTGACATTATATCCGTGCAGACCGCCCGGATAGATGAATGAGTTTTCAAAAGGACCTTCGAAAATCAGTCCCAGAGTGATGGAGAACCAGATCATGAAGGTCATGCAGCCTGCAAACCATTTCCGCAGGCTGAAATTATAGGCTTTCATCAGCTTCATGCCTGCAACGATGAGGAATACAATGATGCAGTAGGCCGGAATTCCGAAGCAGTCATTGATCAGGTATTGTGAAAGCTGGGCACCCCGTGTACCGGCATAGTTCTGGATGCGGTTGCCTGTTTCCAGCAGTTCTCCGGGGTTGGGATGTGCCAGAATGCTCTGGTCGTTGCCTCCCGTGAAAAAGAAAGAACTGAACGCCAGCAGCATGTAGACGCCGAATATGACGCACAACAGTCCGATGACGAAATGTGCCGTTTCACTTTTAAGAGCCGTAACAACTTTCTGGGTTGTAACTCGCTTCTGTTCTGTAGTCTTGGTATCTGTTTTTTTCTTCATTTGATGCTGTTTTTATCTGAATAACCCCGCAAATGTACGAATAAAACTAAAACTGAGAAATTTTTTTCGTACCTTTGCGAAGGTTAATGGACAAATGAATATGAAAAAGAATACACAAGCCATATTTGATAAAAATACAGTGGAGTTTGTCACGGTGGCTGCCGAATTCTGCGGTTTCCTGGAACGGGTTTCTGAGCAGAAACGAAGTCAGTTTGTTGATACGGCCCTGAAACTGCTGCCCTTGCTTTATCTGAAGGCATCGCTGCTTCCCGAATGTGAGCGGATGGAGGATTTTGATCCCGAAACCTTCGTGACCGAGAGCGATTATGAGCAGTTGCGCAGGGAAGTGGCGGCACTGATGGGCGACCGTGATGACTATCTGGAAGTGTTTCTCGATGATATGATGTATAGTGATACTCCGATTCATCAGACCGTTTCCGAAGGACTGGCAGACATCTACCAGTCGGTGAAGGACTTTATCTGCGTGTTCCGTCTGGGACTGGAGCAGACCATGAACGATTCTCTGGTGATCTGCCGGGAACAGTTTGCCGAGTTCTGGGGACAGCGTCTGGTCAATCTGATGCGGGCCTTGCATGAAGTGAAATACAGCCGCCACGCAGCAGACGACGAGGAAGACGATTGCGGATTTGAAGATGAAGGAGTGACCGAAGACGAACTGTACGAAGGTCTGGATATGGGAGAGGAATAGATTAAAAACAACCGATAGAAAACGAATGATTGTCATACCGAACAAAATAGACAAAAAAGTAATTGCCGAACTGCCGAAGGTGGTTTTCCCCGGACGGATTTATGTCATTTATACCGAAGCCGATGCACGCAAGGCTGTTGCATACCTGAATTCTCATGCACTGGTGGGAGTAGATACGGAAACCCGCCCTTCTTTTCGCAAGGGAATGGTGAATCAGGTGGCGTTGTTGCAGGTGGCTACGGCAGATGCTTGTTTCCTGTTTCGGCTGAACCATATCGGATTGCCCGATTTCCTGGAAGAGTTTCTCCAGAACGATGTGCTCAAGGTGGGACTTTCGCTGAAGGATGACTTCCGGATGCTGAGCCGCAGAAACCGGCAGGATCCCCGCACGGGAAACTGGGTGGAACTTCAGGATTATGTGCCTCATTTCGGCATTGAAGAGATGAGTCTGCAAAAGATTTATGCCTTGCTTTTCGGGGAGAAGATTTCGAAAACGCAACGGCTGTCCAACTGGGAAGCGGAAACGCTGACGGAAGCCCAGCAGTTGTATGCGGCCACCGATGCCTGGGCCTGCGTACGGATTTATGAATATCTGGAAGAGTTGCGCCGGACAGGTGACTACCGGATTGAAAAACAGTGATAACCTTTTTAATTATACAATAAACGTGTCTTATAAGAAAGTATATCTGAAACCCGGTAAGGAGGAATCGTTGAAGCGTTTCCATCCGTGGGTGTTTTCTGGGGCTATTGCCCGTGTGGAGGGAGAGCCCGAAGAAGGGGAAGTAGTAGATGTTTATACCTCGCAGAAAGAATTTATAGCTTGTGGTCATTTCCAGGTGGGAAGCATCGCGGTGCGTGTGCTTTCTTTCCGTCAGGAAACTATTGACCATGCGTTCTGGGTACGCCGTCTGGAGGTGGCCAAGGATTTGCGCCGTGCTCTGGGACTGATCGGTAACCCGCAGAACAATACCTATCGTCTGGTACACGGAGAAGGCGATAACCTGCCGGGACTGATCATTGACGTTTACGATCATACGGCGGTCATGCAGGCTCATTCTGCCGGCATGCATGTCTATCGCATGGAAATTGCCGATGCTCTGAGCGAAGTGATGGGGGATGTAATCCAGAACATTTACTACAAGTCGGAAACAACCCTGCCTTTCAAGGCGGATCTGCTGGCTACCGAGAACGGTTTCATCAAGGGAGGCAGTCCGGAGAATATCGCCATGGAAAACGGACTGAAATTCCATGTGGACTGGCTCAAGGGACAGAAGACCGGTTTCTTTGTCGACCAGCGTGAGAACCGTCATCTGCTGGAACACTACGCTAAGGGACGGAACGTACTGAATATGTTCTGTTATACCGGCGGTTTCTCTTTCTATGCCATGCGCGGAGGAGCGAACCTGGTGCATTCCGTGGACAGCTCTGCCAAAGCGATCGATCTGACCAATGAGAATGTGGAACTCAACTTCCCCGGTGATGCACGTCACCAGGCTTTTGCGGAAGATGCGTTTAAGTTCCTCGACCGGATGGGCGACCAGTACGATCTGATTATTCTTGACCCGCCTGCTTTTGCCAAGCACCGGGATGCCTTGCGCAATGCCTTGAGAGGCTATACCAAACTGAATGCAAAGGCTTTCGAAAAGATTCGTCCGGGAGGCATCCTGTTCACTTTCTCCTGTTCACAGGTGGTCAACAAACAGGATTTCCGCAATGCAGTCTTTACGGCTGCTGCCCAGAGCGGACGCAGCGTGCGGATTCTCCATCAGCTGACTCAGCCGGGAGATCATCCGGTGAATATTTACCATCCTGAAGGCGAATACCTCAAGGGACTGGTACTTTACGTGGAATAATACAAAATCCCTCTATTTCATTTTCCTGGCTCAACTGAGTTCCAGAGTTGAAATAGAGGGATTTTTGTTTAGTTACGGTTCGCTTGCTTAGCTGCGGCTCACTTCCAGACCTTTGTCTGACAGACTCATTTCTACGAAACGGGCCAGGCTGTTAGGCGGATTCTGCTGCAGGATCTGACGGATGCGTACGGCTGCTTCCGGATCCTTGGCTACCATGTAGAGATAACCGCCACCACCGGCTCCCGGCAGTTTGTAACCCAGACACAGATCGTCAATCTGACCGGTCAGTGCAGCTACGGCCGGCGGATTGGTTCCTGCATCCAGCAGTTGGTTCTGCTGCCAGGTCTTGCGGATCAGTCGTCCGGTAGCTTCGAAGTCGTTGCGCTGGATAGCGTCGTAGAGATCCAGAGCATGCTGTTTCATTTCACCCAGCAGTTGCAGGTGTGAAGTGGAGTTCAGGAACATGCCGCGTACGATTTCTGCCAGAATGCCTTTGGCCGTACGAGTAATGCCGGTATAATAAAGCAGGTGACACTTGCTGTATTCCGGATCGGTAAACAGATGTTCCGGCAACCAGCGTACGGACGGATTCTGTGCCCATCCCGACTGGGTCTGAAGCAGTTTTACACCCTGCAGCACACCTCCGTACTGATCCTGCCATCCGCCGCCGGTAGTCAGCAGCTGTTCCAGAATCAGCGTGCGGTTGCATACTTCGTGCTTGTCCCAGTTCAGTCCGCAGAAGTCGTTGACTGCTCCCAGTACCGTCGAAGCCAGGATGGAGCTTGTGCCCAGTCCTGAACCTGCCGGAATAGCCGACAGGAGAGTAACCTCGATACCTGCACCGAATGCTTTCAGCTGTTCTTCCAGAGATGCATAATGTTCCGTACTGAAATCCGGGTGGAAACCGGCCAGTACCAGTGCTGCCTTAGGAATGGAGAAGGGTGAACCTACTTTGTTGAATCCTGCCAGTTCTTCGTAAGTATGGATAATTTCAATGGCTCCCAGGTCGATGGAACGCAGTACCACCTGATACTCCTTGCTGGGTTTCACGTACACTTGCAACGGGGGCTGTCCGTTCAGTTCGATGGCCAGGTTCACCACGTTTCCACCTTCCATCAGACTGTAGGGTGGGGTGTCTGTCCATCCGCCTGCCAGGTCGATACGTACCGGGCTTCGTCCCCAGACAATCTGGTCGGCATAGACCGACATGCGGGGATGCTGGCGTTTGTTGACGGTAGCGGTCAGTCCTTCACGCATCAGACGGAATGCCAGATCTTCCTGTTCCTTGCCGTCCTGTCCTTTCAGAGTCAGGGTACGTGAACGGAACATCGCGTCACTGATGCGGGTCATCAGCGGAGCGGTTTCCGGCAGTGGAGCCGGCAGTTCCAGCCCTTCTGCTGCATATGCTTCCGCAGCTTCCTGCAGGTTCAGCTGATAGAACACACTCTGTTCCCAGTTACGTGCCAGTGCGTTCCAGCTGTCTTTCCGGAATGCCTCACGCTGGGCTGTCAGCCGTCTCAGGTTGGCATAAGCAGAGATTTCGTCGGCCGAAAACTTTCTGGCTTCTTCCCATACCTTCCGTCCGGCTTCCAGTTCCGGTTCCGAAGTCATCCATCGCAGGGCGAGACCCAGCTGTTCCGTGTCCTTGCATACCGGGAAGATCCGTGCTGCCTGCAGGTCGTGATTCTGTTCGATATCGGCCGCATTCAGCTGACGGGCTGCCAGCCATTCTGCGGCGGGACGTCCCTGATACATCACGTCCGGATTGTCGAGCGCTCCCTTGAAGGCATCGTTGAATCCGTACGGACGTGCCACGTAGTCACTCTCTCCGAAAGGAACGACGTCAATGCAGACTCCCTCCGGCACGTTCAGTGTCCAGTCGTTCATCGGTACTCCCGTGATGATATTGCGGTTGTGAAGCGTCCATCTGGCTCCTACGCAGCTGTTTTCCACCCAGGTCTGTGAGTTCTCGGCCGTCAGCCGGTAGTTCAGCACAGCGTTCTGTACGAACATTTCCGGATGGGGTTTCACCTTCCGGTGCATGATGGCCCGCTGGTCGATGACCAGGTTCTGTACGGCCAGTGTCGATGACAGCATTTCGCGGCTGGTTCCGTAATGGTAGAATTCTCCTTCCGGCAGAGGAAGAATGGCTACGCTCAGCTGGTTCAGTTCTTCGTCCACGATCCGCGGATGTTCACCCAGAGCCAGTCCGAATTCCGAATACATGTCGTAGAATCCCAGGCTGCCGTTCTTCATCGAACGTTTCACCATCAGGTCAATTGCGCGGTCGCTCAGCAGCCAGATACCGATATCCATCAGGAAAAGATAGTTCTGCATCAGGTCACCCAGCTGTTCTACGGAAGGCTTCTGCAACATGAAGTCCAGACGCTCCGGTGTGTTGCGTGAAGACACGAAGACTCCGTGATTTTTGGCCAGATTCGGGTCCACCCACAGTCCGTAGCATACGACGTCTGCTTCCGGAATGTCCTGCAGGGCTTTTCCGGCACGGATATAAACGTCTCCGCTGGCAATCAGCGTGTGGAGTGAATCCGGTGCTTTCTGCATGATCTGCTCGTAAAGCGGCAGCTGCAGGGACAGCAGGTTCTGGGTAAGCCGTTGTCCGCGTCCCCAGCGGAACACCGGTATCGGAGTCAGTATTTTTCCGGAAGGAGCATATCCCGGCAGACGGCGGCTCTGTCCTCCTGCATGCAGCAGGATACGTTTTTCCTTGGCCAGCCAGTCAGTCAGGGCTTCTTCGTTGTTTTCATTGGCTTTACAGGCTTGCAGCAGCCAGGCAGTTCCGCCTCCTGATCCCAGCTTGCTTCCGATGGGGTCAGAGGTGCAGAACCATTCTTTGCGGTCTGCTTTCTCGATGTCATAAAAGCATTCCACCAGGTTGGGTGGAAGTGAGAGTAGTTTCTTCATTGCTTATTCTTGCTTTTAGTTTGAATTCGTTTATTTTGCCGGGCTGTCTTCCGGTGTTGCTTCCACATATCCGACAGGCATTTCCACAGAAGCATATCCCAGCTGTTCGATGCGTACCATCACCTGTGATTTTCCGTCGATTTCCGTCAGCTCGCCGTCCAGTCCTGCCAGCGGTCCCTTGATGACCCGTATCTTTTGTCCCGGGGCGAGGGGAGTATTGATGAAGTGTACAGCTTCTTCCGAATAGTCCAGCATGAAGCGGAAACGCTGCATTTCCTCGTCGCGGATTACGGCCGGCCGGTGGGTGCAGCGGTCTATCAGACAGCCGCTCACGGATGGAATGTTTCTCATCACGGACAGTCGTACCTGTTCGGAAGCCCGGATGAAGATCATCATCGGGATGACCACCACTTGCAGTTTCTTGCGGCGGTCGCTCCATTGCCGGACAACTTCCTGTACCGGGAGATAATGTTCCACTCCCATTTGTCCCAGCTTTTCGGCCACCTTCTTTTCGTGGTGCATGCGTACATACATCGCATACCAGTTCTCTTTCTCCATATCTTTTTCTTCTGTTATACAGTTTGATGGTTGATGCAGATACCTTTCTGATACCATTCATAAAGGCGATGAATTCCTTCGTCTATTTCGATGTGGTGGTGCCATCCCAGGGCATGCAGACGGGTTACGTCCGTCAGTTTGCGCAGGGTTCCGTCCGGTTTGGAGCGGTCCCATCGCAGTTCTCCCCGGAAGCCCACTTCGCGGATGATCATTTCGGCAGCTTCGCGGATGCTGATCTCCTTGCCGGTACCAATGTTGATGTGGCAGTTGCGGATCTCTTCTCCCTTTCCGGCACAGATATCCTTGAAATCCACATTCAGCAGTACGTGGACACTGGCGTCTGCCATTTCCTCGCTCCACAGGAACTCCCGCATCGGTGTGCCTGTTCCCCAGAGGGTTACCGCTTCCGGCGTGATACCGAATTTGGCCAGCTTTTCCAGAATCACCTGTTCCGTACAGCTTCCGTTCACCCCTTCCACCGGTCTCAGGTCGATATCCTTTCTGACAGCCTCCCAGTTGCCTTCATTCAGGCATTTGGCCAGATAGATCTTGCGCATCATGGCCGGCAGTACGTGACTGTTTTCCAGATGGAAGTTGTCATTCGGTCCGTACAGATTGGTCGGCATGACGGCGATATAATTGGTGCCGTATTGCAGGTTGAAACTTTCACACATTTTCAGTCCCGCAATCTTTGCGATGGCATACGGTTCGTTGGTATATTCCAGCGGGGAGGTGAGGAGAGCCTCTTCCTTCATCGGCTGGGGAGCTTCCCGCGGATAGATGCAGGTACTTCCCAGAAACAGCAGTTTTCTGACACCGTGTCTGAAACTTTCCCCGATGACATTCTGCTGAATCTGCAGGTTCTGGTAGATGAAGTCTGCCCGATAGTGCAGGTTTGCCAGAATCCCGCCCACATGAGCGGCTGCCAGAACCACTGCTTCCGGCTGTTCCTCGTCGAAGAACCGCTTCACGGCCATCGGATCCAGCAGATCCAGTTCCTGGTGCGTGCGTCCCGTCAGGTTGGTATATCCGCGCTGCTTCAGGTTGTTCCAGATGGCAGAACCCACCAGTCCCCGATGGCCTGCCACGAATATTTTTGCAGATTGTTCCAGCATGATATCTTATTAATCTAATTGAGCTTTCAGATGCAGTTTTTTCACGAAGCGCATATCGTGTTCCACCATGATGCGCACCAGTTCACTGAACGGAGTCTTGGTGGGGTTCCATCCCAGCAGTTCACGTGCCTTGGTCGGATCACCCAGCAGCTGTTCCACTTCACAGGGACGGAAATACTTCGGATCCACTTCCACCAGCACTTTGCCGGTAGCCGTGTCGATTCCTTTCTCGTCCACGCCGCTGCCTTCCCATTTCAGTTCAATGCCCAGATAGTGGAAAGCCAGCGTACAGAATTCCCGTACGGTATGCATTTCACCGGTGGCAATGACGAAATCTTCCGGAGTTTCGTGCTGCAGGATCAGCCACATACATTCCACGTAATCTTTGGCATATCCCCAGTCACGGCGGGCATCCAGATTTCCCAGATACAGCTTGTCCTGGAATCCCTGTTTGATACGGGCAGCAGCCAGGGTGATTTTGCGGGTCACGAAAGTCTCTCCGCGCCGTTCACTCTCGTGGTTGAACAGGATACCGTTCACGGCAAACATCCCGTAGCTCTCACGGTAATTCTTGGTAATCCAGAATCCGTACTGCTTGGCCACTCCGTACGGAGAACGCGGATAGAACGGTGTCGTTTCCTTCTGCGGAACTTCCTGCACCTTTCCGAACAGTTCCGAGGTAGAAGCCTGATATACCCGGCAAGTCTTTTCCAGACCGCAGATACGCACAGCCTCCAGCAGGCGGAGTGTTCCCACAGCATCTGCTTCAGCCGTATATTCCGGCACGTCGAATGACACCTTTACGTGGCTTTGTGCAGCCAAGTTGTAGATTTCCGTCGGATGAATGTCTCCGATGATTCGGATCAGTGAACTGGAGTCCGTCATGTCTCCCCAATGCAGGTTCACCAGACGTTTCTGTTTCATGTCGCGCACCCATTCATCCAGATACAGATGTTCGATGCGTGCCGTGTTGAATGAAGACGAACGGCGGAGAATGCCGTGTACTTCATATCCTTTTTCAATTAGAAATTCAGCCAGATAGGAGCCGTCCTGTCCGGTGATCCCGGTGATCAGAGCCACTTTTCTCATGGTTTCATATTTTAGAGGTTATTCTTTTCTATTGTTTCTTCCGGGGATAAGTCACGGCATACAGCGTGATGTAAAGGAAACATCCCAGCGGTACGACAAATCCCAACGCCATCGATGCGTGGTCGGCAATGTATCCCATGGCCAGCGGTGCGACAGCTCCACCTACGATCGACATGATCAGAAAGGAGGAAGCCCGTTTGGTATGGGTGCCTGTTCCCCGGATCGCCAGGGCAAAGATAGTAGGAAACATGATTGATTCACACAAAAAGCAGAAGAAAAATGCACCGATGGCCGACATTCCGCTGCCGAAGAGAATCAGAATCATGGTCACTGTTGCTCCCGCTCCGCAGAACACCAGCAGCCGTTCGGCCCGTATGAATCTCATGATCCAGCTTCCTCCCATGCGTCCGGCCATGAACATGCTCATTCCTCCGAACGACAGCCACAGCGAAGCTTCCCGTGCCGTGATGCCGGCATGCTCCGTCACGTAGTTGATGAAAAAGCTGTTGATACCCGTCTGGGCTGCCACGTAAAGAAACAGGGCGACCAGTCCCCACGTAAAGTTCCGGTGACTCCAGAGCGAGCCGGCAGCTTCTCCGCCGGTCTGTACTTCCGTTTCTGCCGGCTGGTTCATGCCGATTTCCGGCAACCGGATCCGGGAGAAGAAAAGAGCCACCAGCAGCACGATAATCCCGATGATGGCATAAGGAGTCGAGATGCTTCCGCTTTCCCCGTTTTCAGAAAACAGAAACAGACCGCCTGCCAGCGGTCCGCAGATCCATCCCAGTCCGTTGAACGACTGAGCCAGGTTGATGCGGCGTTCTGCCGACTCCGGTTCTCCCAGTACGGTCACATACGGATTGGCGGCAGTTTCCAGACAAGTCAGTCCGCAGCCGATAATAAAGAGAGAGAACAGGAAGAACTCAAAACTCATGATCCGTTCTCCCGGAATGAAGAGCAGGGCACCGATGCCGTACAGCAGCAGTCCTGTAAGCACTCCTGCCCGGTAGCCGTAGCGCCGGATAATGTTTCCGGCAGGCAGGGCCATCAGGAAATACCCTCCGTACACCACCGCCTGAATCAGGGCAGACCGTGTCCTGGTGATTCCCAGTGCATCTTGAAAATGCTTGTTCAGTACGTCCAGAATACTGTGGGCAAATCCCCACAGAAAGAACAGGGAAGTGATCAGAATAAACGGCAGCAGAAAGTTCTTGCCGTCCCGTGTCTGTACCAGCTTCACCTTTTCATTCGATTGTTTCATAATCAGATTTATTTTTTAGAAACGCTTCAGGGTCAGTGTCGCATAATCCGATTTCAGGATCAGCCATTTCCCGTCTGCCTTGATGACGTCGAAAGTCGTATCCGTACTGTCCAGTCCGAAGGGATGAAGCTCTTCCCGTGTAGCCGGACGTGAATTTTCCGGAGTTGCATAGGTACTCATTTCCTTCAGGGTGACGGTATTCGTCTCCTCGTCGTAGCGGTACCGTCCCCGGAACGAACCGGCTCCCAGATCTCCGCCACGTTCCGATACCTCTGCCACCCAAAGCTGGATGCTGTAATAGATGCGGTTGCAGGGATGAGTTTCCCCGTCCGCCTCTGTGGTGAACTCCAGCAGTTGCCAGAATCCTTCTATGTTGCTGTTCATCGGAGCTTTCTTGCAGCCTGCCAGCAGACAGAGCAGCAGACAGACAAGCCCGTAGTGCATTGTTCTTTTTATCGTTGTCTTCATATCTTTCAGGTTTTTACATTCAGTGATCATTTGCCGGTCCGTTTCCGTTCCGCTTTAGAACTTTCCCGTCTTTCGCAGGGTGATCATTCCTCCGGTGGAATTGCCCAGGTAATTTCCCCGGTCCATTCCCAGAGCTACGGAAGCACTCCATCCCTTGAAACGTTCCGGAGCATATGTCACCTCCCACAGCGAACTGAACTGCTTGCGCTGCTTGTCCAGCGGGTTTTCATACGTACCCCAGTGACGGGCAAATGAAATCAGTACCCGCCAGTTCCATTCCTCAGCCGGCTGTCCGGTCAGTCCCAGATGATGCGCCCGTACCCGGTTGCTTCTGAATGTGATTTTTCCGTCGTTGTAAGCCGGTCCCGGCAGGAGAGGATTTCCCATGCCCATGCCTGCATGCTGCCAGGCTCCGTACAGATAGTGATTGTAATAACTGTCGCAGGCGCTGATCTGATATTCCGGGAATTGTCCCCAGAATCCGTCGTACAGCAGCGGACCGCTCTGATCCTTCGTACACAGCCCTTCCCAGACAGCCGTACTTAGCCAGCGGTTTTTCGGGATAGTCACTTCCAGACCGATCAGACCGTCCTTCCAGCGTCCGTATTCCCAGAACATCTGCGACGTGTCCTCAAAATAATGCTCCAGATAAGCCCGCAGTGTCCAGTCACCCACATAGCCGTTCAGGGCGAAGTTCCAGCTTCCCAGCATGTTGCCTTCCACATTCACCTGTTCTCCCTCCGGAGTATCACTTCCTCCCGCCTGTGGAAAGAACGCCTTCCAGAAAGCTTTGGCGTTGCTGGGCATGTCCAGTGTCAGCTTGCCGCTTCCGTCAGCCTGCTTCTCATACTGATCCCCGCCGAACTGTGTGGCCATCAGCAGACCAAATTCAAACTCCACCGGCAGTTTCTCCCGGTTTCCCAGCCGGAGCAGCAGCGACTTGCTGTGATACAGCAGATCCTGAATATATTTGTTTCCCGCGGCAGTAAACTCCTTCTGCCACTTGTTGTCCGTAAAGGCACCGTATGCCAGATGGCCCTTGAAAGCCAGCCATCCGCCCGTACCCGGGACATTCAGATAATCCCTGATGTCAATCCGCACCTGGGGGACCGGACGCGCATTCGGTCCTTCCACCATGGCTCCACTGCTCAGAGACGTATTTCTTTCCAGAGGAAAAGCCCCCCGTTCCTTGCTTCCGATACTCAGCCGGAGCGCCTTCCATGTCAGATCCGCATAAGCCTGCTGCACCACGAAACCCATACCTCTGGTATCTGCTCCGTGGTTGACCGTGCCGGCCAGATCCAGGGCAGCATCAATCTGCCATCCTTTATTTAAAGTCTGATGATATCCGATTCCAGCCCGCAGATATCCGGAGTTCGGAGCTGTAGTACCCAGCCCGTAGCGGTTGGATGTGAACCACAGGGGAGCATACGTGCCCGTTCCCGCCGTGGCACCTGCCTCTATGCGATATTCCCATTCCGGCGATTGGCCATGCGCCTGTCCGTAAGCCGTGCAAACCGTCATGCAGAGAATTCCTACATATTTCAGTTTCATTCCTTTATAGTTTGGTTAAGTTTTTACTTCAGAACCGCAGTTCCGTTACACAATTCTCCGCAAAGATGCAAAAGATTTCTTACTTTGCCAAACAATCCCTTTCCTTTCCGGCTCCTCTGCCGTTCACTGGCTTTTTCCTGCCGCCCGTATGCGGCTTGTCAGAGGGTCATTCAGGAAAACAGTTTCCCCAGCAGCCCTTTGCGCTTTTTCCGGTCCTTTTCCCGTCCGGTATCATCCGCCAGACAGTCCGCTACCAGTTCGTTCAGACTGATTCGTTCCTTGACGATCCGGTAAATGATTCCCCAGTCCATCATTCCACCCAGGTTTCTGTCGTCAATGAACAGATCCGCCTTCAGCTTGCGCGAGAAATGATCATGTCCTGCCTTTTCCTCCGGATAGTTCCGGTTCACCGCATAAAATTCCAGTCCCCGGGCCTTGCAGAACTCCACTGCTTCGTCCAGCAGCCTGCCTTCCCGCACACTCCACAGGATCAGCCGGTGTCCTTCCCGCTGGAGCGTTTTCAGTGTCTCAATGGCGAACGGCAGCTCTCTGCCGATTTCCGGATACCGGTGTTCCACGATTGTTCCGTCAAAATCTACTGCAATAATCATAACTGTTTCAGGTTTGAAAGTTCCATGCCGATCAGGGTCGGCTCCGTTTTCAGGTTCTTGTCCGTCGGTCCGGTTTCTTCCGTCTCATTCATCTCGTCAAGCGGATAATACTGCTGCCGGTACTCCGCCGGTGTACAGTGATACTGCCGCTGAAAAGCCCGGTAAAAAGTACAGCGCGATTCGATGCCGCACATCCGTGCAATCTCGTCCACCGGATAATTCATGTACTCCAGCAACAGGGAAGCTGCGTATTTCATCCGCATTCCTTCGATCAGCTTCTTGAGCGTCTTCTCCTTGGAGTATTTCCTTACGGCCATGCAAAGATACTTTTCGTTAGAATCCAGAATTTCCGACAGGCTTACACGGTTCAGCCCTTCCCGGGTGAAATTGTGGTTTTTCTGCAGGAATTCCAGCAGTTTCCGGTACGTATATTGCAGCAGAGCCGGACTTACCTTCAATTCTTTTTTTTCTTCCATAGTCAATACAGTTCTCGTTTTTATACAACCGGAGCCGGTCTGCCGGCTGGGCTGACCGGCTCCGGTATTTATTCAGGAAACTTCATCGGCTTATTCGCTCATGAAAATGATCATGGCAGCCGCCTGAGTCTTGTTCACATATCCCAGTTCCTCAGCAGAAGCCGTCAGGATACGTTTCCGGTCGATGCCGTACTTTTCAGTCAGCACTTTGGTGATCGCATCCACACGTTTCTGTTTCAGTTCCTTTTCTAAAGCTACATCTGCCTGAGAGTCGGCAAACGGCACTACACTGATGCTGTTCGGATGATCCTGCATCCATACGCCGATGTCATCCAGTTTCGCAGCTTCCTGTTCGTTCAGGTAGTCGCCCATGGTGTCAAACTGAATGTTGACAGCCGGCATTTCACGCATCGGTTCCAGCACCACCTTCTTTCTGGCATCCACCACCTTCGATTTTTCCAGTTCGTCCTGCAGACCTTCGATCTGAGCTCTCATGTCGTTGATCTGCTGGTTCATCCGGTCAATTTCTGCACTGTTCACCGGTTTGGCAGCCACCTCTTTGGACTTACCTTTGCTGATGTTGTCAAACAGGTTGTTGAACGAGTAGGTGATTCCTGCGCTCAGATAAGCCGAAACAGTCAGCTTGTCCTTGTCGTTCACGTCATAATATTTCGGCTGCAGGGAGATTCCCGGTTCCACGTACACGCTCCATTTCGGAGTGATGTTATACACGGCCTGGATACCCAGATTTCCGGTCAGGATATTCATGTATGAATATTTCTGCAGGATATCGCCGAATTTATGGTGATAGAATCCCATGCCCAGCACGGCATTCAGGTTAAACGGTCTGTATTTCTTGCCTCCATACAGATGAGTCATGTAGGTCAGATGACCTCCGAACACCTGTCCCCGGCTGTCCGTCAGCAGGTGAGTGTTTCCGGCCACACCTTCCAGTTTCAGTCCTGCCCACGGATTGATCCAGAGACCGGCACCGATTTTTCCGGTAGCAGTGACATATCCGTCCGTGTTCATGAAAGCCTCCGTGTTTACGCCACCGGTCACGAACCAGTTGTATTTGTGGAATGTTTCCGTCTCTTGCGCGTTGGCACCCACGGTGATCAGGGCAGCGCAAGCTGCCAGTATCAAACTTTTCTTCATCATTTTCAGTCAATCATTAAAGTTAGTTACATGGGGATTACGTTCAGGGAAACCACCTGGCGTGCAGGGCTCAGATTACCCTTCACGGTGATGTTTGTAAAGAACAGCTTGTCCCCTTTGACTACGTTTCCGATCATTTTCTTCATTTCTGCGGTCAGTTTTCCGCTGTTGGCATGTTCCGTCATGACGGTCTTGTTTCCGTTCTTGATGACGATCATGTCAAATCCGCTGATATGCTCCTTCGTGTCGATACCGGCTTCCATTTTCAGCTTGATTTCGCTGATGGTAGCCAGTTCTCTGCCGTTCAGAGGCACATTGCTTCTGTACTCTCTCACTTTACCCTTTTCGGTTGTATACGTCAGGTAAGGAGCAGGAGCGGGCAGTTGCATCACCTTGTATGAAGTTCTGGCCAGCACCTTGCCGTTCTGCCGGATGGTGAGCGTTGTTTCCGGATGCTTTCCGTCGGGGACAGCCACATAGTGGTTACCCGCCTTCTTCACGCGTCCGCCGGTCATGTCCACCTTCACGTCTCCGGCCTGGCTGGAAGCTACGGTGATGTTGATCACGTTCTCATAGTTGGCAAAGAGCGGAGCCTTGTTTTCAGCGAAAACCATGGCCTTGATCTGTCCGTTGTCTTCTTTCACCACCCTGGCAGCAGCTTCAGCCTGTCGGTTCCTGTTGTTCTGCTCCAGCTGGTTCACCAGCGCCTTGATCAGGTTGTTGTCAATGTCCACTGTCGGAGTCTGTACGGTCTGCAGGCTGTCGTTTCCAGTCTGTCCCATGCCCTTGAGTGTTTCGTTGACAGCCAGCCATGCATCCTTTTCCACCTTGTTCAGCATCATGAAAGCCCCGATGGTCGGCAGGTTGTCGAAGTGCTCCTTCTCCCAGTTGTTTCCCTCTTTCAGGGGTTGGGTAGCGAGAAGATTCTCCACATAGCCTTTCACGTTCGGGTCCTGAGTCAGTTTCAGACAGGATTCCTTCAGCTGTTCGATTTTGTTTTTCAGCAAGGTTGCCTTTTCCATGTTGTTGCCCAGCATCACGGTTTCCACGGCGTTCAGGTCATCATCGGCATCCATGCCCTTTTCGGTCAGGCTGTTCCGTTTGGTCTCTTCCTTGATTGCCTTTTTCAGATCGTCAATCAGTCCGGCCATTTCGTTCGCCTGTCCTTCCAGCAGTTGTGCCTGTTCCGCCATTCCCCGGTCAGCTGCGGCCTTGCTCAGTACGCTGTTGTACGTTTTCAGTCCTTCCACATTCCGTTGCATGTCTTTGCTGGCCGTATGGAAACCGTCCAGGACATCACTTGAAATGTTGATAGCCAGCATGGCGATCAGGATGATGTACAGCAGGTTGATCATTTTTTGCCTTGGAGGCAATTTATAATTAGCCATAGTCTGTCATTAGTTCATTGCGTCCAACATCTTTTTGTACTTCTCGTTCAGTGCGGCGATTTCGTCAGCCAGCTTGCGGGTAGATTCCTGCATGCTGTCGGCCGATGCACCGTTCTTCAGCTGTTTGATTTGAGCTTCGTACAGATCGTTGAGCTTGTTGATATAGAGTTCGTTCAGCGTGTCTACATTCTTGTTCAGTTGGTCGATAGCCCGTCTGCAGGCAGCACTTCTGGCAGTTGTTTTTCCGACGTTGCTGTTTCCCAGTTTCGGATCCGTAACAGCGTTCTTGTCGTTCAGCACCGGATATACCCGGTCCCATTTGTACTCGCGGCTCGGTTCGTCGAAAGCAGAGATAAAGAAGATAAACACTTCGGTACACAGACCGATCATCAGAAAGACATTGTCATACGGTGCGTGCATGATTTTCATCACGGCGCCCAGAATTACCAGACAAGCTCCCCAGCAGTAGCATACATTATAAAAGTTCTTTCCGGCTCTGCTGGATAAAAAAGATTTCAGTGACATATTTTTTATAATTAAATTAGGTCAATTCAGTTCGTAAGGGGAGGGCGCCCTTCTTGCCGGACCGCCCCTCCCGCTTTTTCATCAATCCGTTATTTCCGGTTCTTACAGCGAAGCAGTGCTTGTACCGCCTGAGTGCTGGTTGGCAGTTTCGTTGCGGTAGCTGAATACAGAACCGGTATACTTCTTCAGTTTCACGGTCTTGCTGCCGTTGTTCATCTTGAAGGTATAGTCCACGTTGCTGTATGCACTCTTCACGCTCCAGTACATGATGCTGTTGCCGCTCACGTTGGTCTTGGTAGAGTAGTTCACTTTATATACGCCGGAAGCACCTTCTGTTGCTGCAACGGCATTGTTGATCAGTGAGGCCAGTCCCTTGTCGCTTCCCATTACGCTTTCCGGAGTAGTGGTGTAGCTCCATCCCATCGGAGCTTCGTAGCTGATCTGGATGTCAGTCAGTGCTGCGAAGTTACCGCTGTTGTCCACCTTGCCTTCAGCACCTTCAACCACTTCCGTACCTGAACCGCTTTCCTGTCTGGTCGGAGTGACACGGAATGAGTAGTCACCGCTCAGTGTACCTTCGGTCAGTTTGAACTGGTAGCTTTTTGTTGCAGAATCATAAGTAGCTTTACCCAGCTTTTCATAACCCTGGGCATCTGCTCTTGATCCGGCAGCTTTCTTGTAAACCACTACATCTTCAAAGTTGGTATTGCTGGTAGTCGGGTTGCTGACAGCAATGATTGCATTCTTTCCGTCCACATCCTTGCTGGTTTCCACATACACGTTCATGATGGAAGTACCGTCCTTGATCTGGCTTACGGCAGCGGCTGTCTGTTCCGGTACATACGGTGTAACGCTCACATCCGTATTGTCTTCCGTGATGGCATCGTGCGGCACTTCCACACCTGCTTCCTGGATATCCTCGATACCGTCAACGACAGTACCGTCTGTTACCACGGTTGCATCGTTGTTCTTGTTCAGTGCTACGGCAGCCGACTTCTTGGTCAGGTTCAGGCTGATGGCATAGCTGTCACGGTTGCTGGCACCCGAAGGAACCGTTACGCTGGATTCAGCGCTCAGGTATCCGTCCTTCTGTACGGTGATGGCATAAGCCTTCTTGTCGCTTACAGCCACTCTGAACTGTCCGGCTGCATCCGTTGTTACGGCTTCAGCACCTTCCACTGTGACGCTGGCACCTGCCAGTCCCTGGTTGTTTTCCATTACCTGGCCCACGATGTAGTATTCCACCACATCCTTGATCGGGTCATCGACCTCCTCGGGGACCTTTTCATTGTCACTCACAGAACAAGAACTCAGTCCGGCTCCGGTTGCCATCAGCAACAGAGCCATTGCATAGATTTCTCTCTTTTTCATTTTTGTTTGTTAAAAAAATAATAATTAAACGATTAGTTGTTTGTATGTTTGATTAAAAAATCCTTGATAAAGTCCGGCTGGTAGAATCCCTTGCTGCGGTTTTCCCCGGGCTGTGTCTGGTAGTCCCTTCCCAGGTTCCGGTCGATGTATTCTCCCCAGGCCACCATGCTGTAGGTGTATGAGAAATAATCCGCCGGTTTCACCCGCATGCCCTTCCAGCGCTTGTATTTGCGGCCGGGCAGGGGAATGGCAAAGCTGAATCCCCCGTTCACCATGCCGCCCGTATAGATTCCGTACAGGCCCACGGTATATTCCCCGAAGTGGCGTGTCAGATCCCCCTTCACCCCGTAGTCACCATATACGAAACGGTTTCCCTCCACGGTCACCTCCGTGTTCCATACCGGGATATACGCCCGTGCATATACCCCTGCATTCACTTTCGGCCGGTTGGTCACCGTCCATCCCTGGTTGTCGATGAGCGAGTAGACCGTCAGTCCCAGTCGTCCTCCCAGTTCCCACCGTCCGTCCCGGTTTCTCCACGAAGCCTTCACCTGGCCCCCCATGCGGTGGTTGGTCAGCAGTCCCGCTTCTATGGTCGTTCTCCAGTTCCGTTTCCAGTAGAAACCCTGTTTCAGAGCCACCACTCCCGGACGGATCTGCTTCAGTTCCCCCTGCTGGTTGCCCACGATGGGGAAGATCACCTGTGCCGTCAGTTCCGCCCCTTTCCAGAGCGGCATTTCCAGTGCCGGAGCCAGCGAGATGCTGTACCGGTACAGCTTGTCAAAACTGGTATTCTCCAGAAACACCTGCGGATACACGCACAGATCCGGTTTCCAGCTGCTGCGGTTCCGTGTTTCCGTTCCCTTCAGCGCCTTCAGCGCCTCGTCCGTTTCCGTATCCAGCGTCATGGCCCCGAACACCTCCTTCAGTCCGCAGTTTCCGGCGCGGTAACTCTCCGCCACCTCTCCGGGCAGACCGATCCGCAGCACCGGGATCCCGTTCTCGTCCGTCACCACCAGAACCGTTTCCTGACCGGCCGTTTCGCAGGCCAGTGCCGCTTCCACTGCCTTTTCCACGCCCTCATAGCTGCTCCGGTAGAGCCGGTCTTCGAACGAAGCCACCCAGCCCTGTTCCGTACGCACCGCCTTCACATTCTCCATGCCCGCCGCTTCCAGCTTCTCCGCCAGTTGCGCCCGCATGTTTCCTGCCAGTCCTGTCAGGGCTGCCAGCAGGATGAACCGTCTAATGCCACAGTGTACATTCATATCTCACTCCTCCTGCTATGCAGTCAAAACCTTCCGTAAATGCATTCAGCGACAGGTGCTTCCACAGCTTTGCCGAAAGTCCCAGATTCACCTGGTGCGTATCATATTCCGCCATGACCGACAGATTCCGGCACCACACCGGGCTGAACGACACACTGCCGAACACCCCGTCCTGCAGGACGTTCCGGTCGCCCGTCCATCCCAGGTATCCCACTGTCAGCATCAGCACGTTGCCTTTCAGATCCAGATGCTTGGTAGCCACTCCGTAGATCCCCCGGTAGTAATTCTTTCCCAGATTTCTGTACGGGTCGTGCGCCCCGATGGCCAGGGCAGGGCGGTATTTCCCTTCCTTCAGCACCCGCACCTTCAGCGAGAACGAGCGGTCCTGCTGGTTGAACTTCGGCTTGCTGGTCATGTACGTTGATTTTGCAAGCGTTTCGCGGTAAGCCAGTTCCAGAAAGGAAAACAGGGTGAAGTCCACGAAGTAGTTTCCCGTATGGTAACCGAAGGGATTTCCCTTCTCCGGCATGAAGTTTCCTCCGATCATGAATGTTCCCGTTTCGTTCATTTCCGCTGTCGGAGCCATCAGTCCCCCCGTCATGCCCAGGTTGAACTGCGCCTTTGTTTTCATAACGAATCCCGGCCCGCAAAGGAGAGTGGCCAGGATTCCCGCCCGCAAAAGGCTGTTCTTTATCAATTTCTTAATACGCATTCTTTTCTCCATGTACGGCGTTCGCCACAGTTTTGTAGATGATGTACAGATCCAGCCAGAAACTCCAGTGCTCGATGTACCAGATATCCCCGCGGATACGTCCCTCCATGTCCTTCAGCTCCTTCGTCTCTCCGCGGTAACCCGTCACCTGGCTCCAGCCCGTGATTCCCGGCTTTACAAGGTGGCGCACCATATACTTGTTGATCAGTTTCGAATACTCCTCCGTGTGCTTCAGCATGTGCGGACGCGGTCCCACCACGCTCATGTCGCCCATCAGCACGTTGATAAACTGCGGCAGCTCGTCGATGCTCGTCTTGCGCATGATGTTTCCCCACTTCGTCTTCCGCGGGTCATCCTTCGTAGCCTGCACCTTGTCCGCATCCGCATTCACCTTCATGCTCCGGAACTTGTAGCAGTAGAACTCCTTGTCGTTCAGTCCGTTCCGTTTCTGTTTGAAGAAAATCGGGCCCGGCATTGTCATCTTCGTGATGATGGTCACAATGATCAGGATCGGGATAAACAGCGTGCAGAGGAAACACAGCGAGAATACGATGTCAAATGTCCGTTTCACGAACTTGTTTCCCAGCTGGCTCAGCGGATCCGGCCGCAGGCTCAGGAAGGGCACACTGCCCAGCATGTTGAAGTACATCCGGTTCTGCAGGTAGTTATGCACGTTCGGCACACTGTAGAATCTCACCAGGTGGTTCTCGCAGAAGTTGATGATCGGAATGATCACGTCCCGGTCCTTCGAGGGCAGACAGCAGAACAGGAAGTGTACCTTCGGATGCTGTCCCAGATAAGCATTTACGTCTTCCGGCCGTCCCAGATACGGACATTCCTTCGGATAGCGGTTGCTGGGTTCGTGATCAAAATAACCGATCACCCGGAATCCCGCATACGAAGCTTCCGTCAGTTCCCGGTATAGCTCCACATTGTTCTCATAACTTCCCACCAGCACCACGAAGCGCAGGTTTCCACCCCGTGAGCGGTAACTCTTCACCAGGTAGCGCAGCGTCAGCCGGAATGCCGCCAGACAGACAAATAAGGTTGCCAGATAGCCTGCAAAAAGCTTCGACCAGGCATCCGTATAGTGTCCTACGGTGAGGATACATCCCGCCAGAATGGCGAAGATAAACATATTCTGCACCACGTGGCCCACAATCCGGTAAGCATACACTTTGCGGTTGTAGAGCGAAACCCCCGTATTGATCGCCGTTATGAAGTAACACAGCATCAGCGTCAGCATGATCTGCGTTTGCGGTACTCCCATCGTTTTTTCCCAGCTGCTTCCCTGCGACCAGCTGTAAAACAGTCCGAACAGTCCGCCGCAGATCAGAGTCTCCGTGATGATGACCATTGTGTTCACCATCCGCTTGTAGGTCAGTAGCTTATTTCCCATAGAACTTTCAGGTTTATTAGTCGGTTACTAAAATTTTATTTTTGCTGTAATGAATTGTGGTATCTTCCAGGCCATTTTCTGCAGTTTCGTCCAGGTAGGAGGGAGGCCGTGGCTCCGGTACATGCGCACATCCTCCTGCCACATCTGCTTCCGTCTGGCGCTGTCTGTAGAAAGTCCTCCCATCCGCATCCTTACGATGTACTCGTTCAGATATTCCACCTTCAGATCCGCTTCATACAGATAACGAAACAGGAAATCCGAATCCGCTGCAATCTTGTAACTTTCGTCATACAGGCCCAGCCGGTCTATGCAGGATTTGCGGATATAGCAGGTCGGATGCAAGGGAAGCCATCCGTGTTTCACCTTCCATTTGCTGTATGATCCACCCATCCAGTTACGGATCACTTTGTCCGTATTCTGGTAGTCAACGAACAGTCCGTTGCCGTATACGAAGTCCGCATCGCTTTGTTCAAACTTCCGGACCATCTTACTGATGGTATCCGGGGAATACAGGAAGTCATCACTGTGCAACAATCCGATGACATCTCCGGTTGCTGCCCGGATGCCTTTGTTGATTCCCTCATACATTCCCTTGTCCGGTTCCGAGATGATCCGGCTGATCCGGTCTTTGTACTGGTTGATCACTTGCAGGGAGCGGTCCTTGCTGGCGCCGTCTACTACGATATATTCAATCTCTGGATAATCCTGGGCCAGCACGCTTTCAATAGCTTGCCCGATGGTTGCTTCACGATTGAAGCAGGAAGTGATAATAGAAACTTTCATTCGAAGAATGTTTATAGCAATTTGTATGCTACGCACCCAATCCATTCATGAATTAATCGCATCCAGTCATCCATAACATGAAAATCAGGAATCCATGTTTCCCAATTATATATATGAATAGTTGTATTAATATCAGTTGCGTAATATTTAGGATGGAAATTTAGTTGTTTACAACTTTGTAAAGTGCGTTTCATATATATGGCTGAATTGATAAGCAAAGTATTTTTGCTATTCATGTCAGAAAGTTGATTAAGGGTATACTTTATGTTTTGGTATGTATTTTGAGCTAATGGTTCAATAATAATATCTTTTGGATTAATTCCCCATATATGATGCAGATGTTGTATGAAGAAATCTTTGTTGCCTTGTTTTATTGTAGCACCATCTCCACTAAATACTAATTTCTTTACTAATCCTTGTTTGTAGAATGATATAGCATCAATAAGCCTATCTACGGCAAAACCATATTCTATACGTTGTCTATTTTCATCATAAGAAGAAAATCCTCCAGGTAAAAGTGCGTATTTGTAAGTATAGGTTGTATCTGGATATTGTAAATAGGGAGAAATCCAAATATTCAATGCTTTTTGAAAAAGTACTTTATTTGTAAATAAAAGAAGTAAAATGCAAATTGATATGGCGCTGATTCTTTTTATGGTTTTACTTTTGTAAATTATTATACATACAAAAAGTATAAGAATATATATCCAAGGGCTAGCTAAACAGGCAAATAAGCGAGAAAATATGTAGAACATTTATTTTATGTAATTCTCTTTTAAGAATGCTTGAATTTTTTTTGAATCAAAATTGTATTTTTTCTTTATTTCATACACTTTAGCATCAGCTAATGTACGATACCAAAATCCCTGTAAAAAGTGCCATAAAAATCCTTCTTTTCCATCAAGAAATCCAAGCCTGAAAAAATATCTCAGGATAAAAAAGGCAAATGCTCTCCAAAATAAAGGCAATTTGATATACTTTAATTTTTTCTTTCTTATTGATTCTGAGTGAGCACCTGAATTTACGACACTTTCTTGTGGTAGTAAATTATATTCTGTGAGAAGTAGATCTATCGCTTCTCTTGTTGCATATCCGTTATGTTTATTAGTCCACCAAGTTAATCCATTTAAATTATCATCATAAAAAGGATTTCCTAATGTTTCTATTTTTCCTTCAGATAACTGTATGTGTTCATCCATATAGCGGTTCTCGCAGACAGCATATTTAATTTTAAAAAGTCGGAGTAAGATTAATGGGATAATACCATGTTTTATATATTTCCCCATAAAAATACGTAAACATGGAGCTGTAAAACCATTGATACCATCAGGGAGAGATGGTAATTTTAGATGTAATTCATCTATCAAACTGTCGGATAGATATTCGTCGGCATCCATACGCCATACCCATTCTGTTGTAATCGGTAAATTTTGTAAAGCCCAGTTAAACTGTTTTGAATAATTTTCCCATGGATGTTGAAATACTTTAGCTCCTAAAGCTTCTGCCATTTCTACTGTTCCATCATTAGAAAAACAATCTACAAGATATATGTCTTTTGCAAATCTCTTTGCATTGTTTATACAACGCTGTATATGAATTTTTTCGTTGTAGGTAAGTATTATAACGGATATATCTAACATATATTAATTTTTAATGATTCTATCTTTAATATATTTTGCAGGATTTCCCCCAACAACCGTCCATGATTTGACATCTTTATATACACATGCTCTAGCTCCGACTACAGCACCTTCTCCAATAGTGACTCCTGGTCCAATGAATGCTTCAGCTGCAACCCATGCATTAGCTTCTATAATTATAGGCTTTTCTAGTTGTTCATGTTGTGAGGATGAAATATTGTGTGAGGCTGTACATAAATAGGCCCTTTGTGATACTGTTGCATTTTTTTTTATTATAACAGGAGCTGCATTATAGCAGTCTACGCCAGAAGCAATGCAGGCATGCTCTTCCATTATTAGATTCCATGGCATAAAAATATTTGCAGACGAATACACATATGCACTCTTGGCTATTTGGGCTCCAAATGCTCTGAGAATGAAAAGTTTCCATCTGTTAGCAAAACTTTTTGGAAAGGGTCTTGCTAAAATATTCCAGGTTATACACCAAAACAATCGCTTTATACGATTACAGGTTGTATATGGAGAAACAAAATTAATTTCTTCCATAACCATTATTTTTTTATATAATTATATCTGTACATCTTATATTCTTCTTCTGGTATTCTTTCTCCTTTTATCTGACAAGGATTTCCAAATGCAATTGTGTTGGTAGGTATATTTTTCAGAACAACACTTCTTGCTCCAATTACAGACATTTCTCCAATTGTGACTCCTTTGCTGATATAAGAGTCAGCTCCAATAAAGGCTCCGTTTCCTATATTGACAGGGGCCAAATCTGAATCAAAATGTCTAGACCTGACATTATGACCTCCAGGTATAATATGAACAAAATTAGCAATGCTTACGTAATCTCCAATTGTGATCTTTGCCCTTGATTTTATATATGCATAATCATCAATAGACGAAAAATTCCCCATCTCAAAGTTCCATGGAATGAATATTGTACATTTAGGTGATATGTAGCATCCTTTGCCAATTTTAGCTCCAAACAATCGTAAAAGAAAAATTCTCCAGCAAGAGAGTGGATTTAAGCTTGTTTTAAATAATAGTGTATCAATGCATCTCCATATTTGGAGCTTTATTTTATATGATTTTGTAACATTTTGTGTTTTTTGATTCCTTTGATACCATAATTCTTTTTCCATAATAAAAAATATTAAAAGTCTGTATAAATAAAATTAGGTTTGTTTTCTTTTGTAATTAACCAGTTATATAAAAGCAACATTTTTTTTGCTGAAGCATCCCATGAAAAATGCTCTTTGACTAATTCTAATCCGTTATTACCAATTTTGTTTAATTCTTCTTTATTCATAGTAAGTGTTGTTTCTATTCCTCGTTTTATAGATTCAACATTGTCGTCAACTTTTATTGCTGCATTGTATTTAAACCCTTCATTTAAATTGCATTGCGGAGTCATAATGACAGGAGTTCTCCATGACCATGCTTCTAATACTGTCATAGGAAGACCTTCTCCGTGCGATGGTAAAATATAAACATCAGCTTTTAAATACATTTCATCTTTTTGATGATTAAATAATCCTCCATGAAATATAATTTCTGAATCTAAATTTTCCTGTTTAACTAACAATTTTAAATTTTGTAGCGAGTTTTCATGGTCCCATCCGACAATATCAATGATCCAATTTTTTAAGATGTTAGGCTTTTCTTTTTTTATTTTGGATACTGCATATATTAATAAATCGATGCCTTTTTTAGGATGTAATCGACCTAGGTAAAGTAGATGTTTTTTGCCATCATTTGAAGCCTTTTTTATATTATTCTCCGGTATATTTACTGCGTTAGGAATAATAGCTACAGGTTGTTTTAATCCATATAATCTGATATCTTCTAACTCTTTCAAACATAAGGCATGAAAACAATCAACCATTTTTAGTGGTTGATTAAATAATAGATTGGCAATTAACCGTTTCATCTTACTTTGAGAATTAATGATGAATGGGTCTAACATTCCATGTGGACTACATACCAATGGTTTTGAACTATGAGTTTTCCATTCTTTCATAAACAGGTGTGGATATTGCCATAAACCATGAACGTGTAATAATTCAGATTGGAAACTTAATAGATCTCTTTTTAAATTTTTATTATAGTGGAATGAGTTTTGGCTTTGATACAAATGTAAAGGTAGACTATTCCATAGATGTTTATCCTCTTCGGTATATTTATCAATATATGAAAAAATATTTGTAGAAATATTATTAGCCAAATTACTATTCAGATATAGATTTCTTGTAGCGTCCATAACACCACCGGATAATCTGGAAATCGAATTTAAATAGACTACGATATTCATTGATTTAAGATTTTATGTTGTGAGAAAATATTGATGTGCTCTTGAGCCATGTCTTCTATGCAGTGTTTTTTTATGTAATTGAGATTTCTTGTTCCTATAGTATTTAAAAGAATGTCATTCGTTAATAGTTTATTTATTGAATCTCGAAGAGATAGAGAATCTTCTGGAGGTATTATAGTTATGTCTTGGTGATCTAAAAGTTGTACTCCAGCTACGCATTTATTTGTGGTAATAATAGGTAGCCCATAAGCCATGGCTTCATTTATGACTAGTCCCCAAATATCTTCTCTGGTAGGTAATATGAATATATCAGAGGCTTTGTAATATAAAGATAACTTCTCAGAATCCATAAATTCTAGAAAGTGAATGTTTTTTAATTTCAAATCTGATATTATATTTTCATATTCTCTTGTTATTTTTCCACCTATAAAATAAACTCCAATATGGGATGGTAAATCTTTGATAGAACGTAATAAAATATCAAAACCTTTTCTGGGAATGAATTGACCTACAGCTAATATCGTCTTTTGATATGGAATTCCTAATTGTTTTTTTATCTTTTCTTTATCGGTCGGAGAAAGAATTTGTTTTAGTGTTTGTGCTTGAGAAATTGATGTAAATGAATATCTATAAATTTGAGTCTTATTAGCTTGTGCATAGTATCTAAAGTATTCATCTGTTAATTTGCTAGGACTTAGATATTTATATGCGCCACGCAACATATATTGTTTTAGCTTTTTGTGAAAGAATCCTTCTTTGGGTTTAATCATTCCCCCATCAATTTCAATATAATATTTTATAGAAAATAGCTTCATTAGAGAAATGAGAAACATTCCTGTTTTTGTATGATAACAACATATTAACTTAATATCATACTTGTTACTTAAGAAATATTTAGCTGCTTTAATATTTAATTTGTCATCAAATTTGGAATGTAAATATATAGATTTATAATTATTCTGTTTATTATCATTCCAATTAAATCTTAAGCCATTATTTGGACGTTTTCCTTCATAAATTACAGTGAGTTCACAATATTTTCCTAACTCATTGAAGAAGTCTACCCTATAAGGAGATGGGAGAATTGTTTGTATTAAAATTTTCATTGATTGCATCTTAATTCATTCTTTTTTAGTATAAGGGTTAATTTCTTTCGTGAAATATATAAGACTATGAGGGGTAGAAGTAGAAATATCATACTTTCTATAACATTCAAATAATATTGTATGCCATGGGAAAATAGAGAGTGTATTTTTGTCAGTAATGCAATATATGTCAGTTGGTATAAACTTGAATAGTTGGAAAATTTGAAGAGAATTCCAGAAAAATATCCAATTCCAATAAATATGATAAACCCTCCAAATGAAAATGCTGCAAAAGCATCAAAATAACCTGTCATTGTAGTAATATTATGAGTTATTTGTTCTATGAAGTCATTATAACCAGTGTCAATTTTCATATTCTTTTTGGCTTCTTCTCCAATAAGAAATCTAGGAATATAAACATTTACAAATCCATTCCATAAATCAGCTCCATAACTATATAAGTTATTAGTTTGACAATATTCAATTCCTTTTGCGCAATTATATACGTCTTGTCCTACGTCAAGATCTATTTTGTGTGTAAAACTTTTCTTGAAAGTCTCTATATAATTGATATTTTGTAATGATGTATCGCTATTAAGATAAGTGCGAATAATGGAAATACTTGGAGAAATGAAACATCCTGCTAGGAATAAAATTAGAATACACCTTTTGACTATTTTCTTTTTTGAAGGGTATATGTTATAAATTAAAAAAGCAAGAAGGAAAGCTATATTTACCACGTAACTTCTACGAGCTCCAGCTAGAATTGTAACAAGTTGTAATGAACAATAAGATATAAATATAATGAAATATATATTCTTTAGCGATTTCTTTTGGATGCATTTAATTAAAGAAAATATTGCGGCATAAGAGAAGAATGAAGTTAATAGATTATTTATTAAAAATGAGGCTCTTTCTGCTCCTTCTAATCCACCAATACTAGCTCTATTTGCATTCTTTAGATTAAAATAGCAGCCTATAATGGCCATTATTAAAATTAGATATTTAATTTTATCTATATTGAGATCTATTAATGTGAATTGTTTTATTCTATGCAACCGTCCCTTTGAGAAGCCATAGTAAAACCCCCAATTGCATGATATGAGAACGACACATAATTTTATTAATGAAATATTTCTGAGATATGAAATATTATATAATGATAAAAGTTGTGGAACTATTACTCCTAGACATACAATTCCCATCATAAATGGCATCTGGAAAATTCCATCCTTTTCACGATAATATTGGATAATTATTTTAATGTTAAAAATAATATATATGGTAACAAGTATCTCAGCAAGAATTCTTTCCATTTATCGTCCTCCTGTAAGGATATAATATAATTTGTTAAATCGTTTTTGAATAAAAAAGGCAATATATATTAGTACTATAATTGTTATAAAAGCAATCCCAAAATAAGAAAAGGCAAATGTGCATTCATTTTTGGGAAAGAACATAAAACAAATTTTTTGAAGTCCTGTTAATAAGAAAAAATGGTTTGCATAGATAAAAAAAGCGTAGTGGAAAAATGGTTTAATCTGAATATTCTTGTAGTTGAAAATATAATCAATAAGTATCCAAAAACATATAGGTGAAAAAAAACGATATGTGAAAAGTAAGAATGGTGATTTGTACAGATTTAGCGTCATAATATATATGGCAAAAAGTCCGATTATAAAAACGAGAAGTTTGTAACTAACAAATTGTAAGGTCATTACCTTTTTATAATAGTGGATACTTATGTATGCTCCTGTAAAGTATATTGGGGCCCAATATAACATATGTTCATATGGTAATTCTATACATGCATTAAGTATAAAAAGAACTGTTATGTTTAATGCTCCTACTATCTTATTTTTCATGAGATAATAGATTATGGGACTAAAGATTACAAAGATCATCAAATCTCTTACAAACCATAAGGGGGTATAATTAGACATTATAATTCCTATTAAGTTAGTTTTCAAATCGAGTATAACATAAGAATTAAATTTCCCTTTTAAAAATGGAACTTGGTTACATAATATAAAAGCTAAGCAATAGAATGTATTCCAAATTATATATGGAATAAATAAGGAACGGAAGCGAGATTTAATTTTTTTGAAGTATAAATTGATTGTAAAGTTTCTATAAAAAAGGAATGATGAAATAAGAAAAAATGTAGGAACCGCTAAATTTATAAAAGTACTAATTGCTGTTGATATTACATATAATATGTCTTTATCATTATACGATATAGCACGTTTACAATCTGCATGATAAATAACAATTAAAAGGCTTAATAAGATATTTAGAATAGTAATTTTCTTACTAATAAAATCGTACTTTATAGGTTTAGTAATATTTTCCATATTTTCTTTTTTAAATTATGAAATCTAATTATATATGGTTTTATGTAGAAATATGTATATTTACTCCTTTTTATAACAACATCTAAAGGCGTATTTATAGGTAAAAATTCATTTGGGACGATTATAAAAGAGTCAGATTCATGGGTATTAATAGTCATATCTCTTTTTTGAAAATGAACATACATAGATTTATGTTCATATAATATTTTATTTATATATGTATATCTTAAAAGTCCTGTAGAATTAAATTTAAAGAAGATAGGTGCTTTTTTTATTGTTTCTATAGGAATTTCTTTAAAATCATTTTTTAGCTTGCCTGATAGAAAGTTTTTTTGTGTAATATAAATATCATCAAAACATTCATTCTTATATTGTTTTTTCTTATTAAGCTCTATCATTTTGTTTATTCCTCCCCATGAGCTTTTACCTCCGAATTCATCAAAGGCCCAATTCTCTTTACTTGAGAAGATTTTAATATATGTATAATATTCTTTGATGGGAGGAAGAGTTTTGAACCACATGTCTATATCTGGTGTATGTCTGTATAGCACACAATGACCGTGAATAAATAATCGATCGTATTTGCTTAATAAATCTTCACTAACAAAATCTCTTATTTTCCCCCAAATTAAGTCAATATCACAATGTCCCCAAAATGTATAATCCTTAATATATTCGGAAAATATATAACCATATGCTGGCTTGAAATCACATAATTTATATGGAGTTTCTAATGATATGTCAAAATCAAACTTTGATTGTATTTCTTTTTTAATGTCACAAAATGATCGTCTTATTATTTGTACATTTTTGGGGGGATTATCTATATTTTGATCAGTTATAAATAGCCAATCAATACTTTCATTAATTTGGCATGATTTCAACCAAAAAGGAAAATATTTTGGTAACTTTCCAAAATATGGTACTATAAAACAGATTTTGGTATATGATTCCATTTCTTAATAGAAAAATTATCTTTAGTTAATGATAAAGCTTTTCTGACCGCATACATACTCATGAATAAATCACAAATACTTAAACTTAGTGCTGTAAAATTCAGACTTTCTAAATATTTGGATGAAATAAAACCTATGCTTATTGATAATACACTTGATATGATATAAATTCTACCTAAACCTATATGGTTATTAGTTGACATAAGTGTAGCTCCACTAGCTTCCCATATCGAATTTAAAATCATAGCAAAAGCTAAATTTAACATTAATATGTAATGGAACTCAATCTTATCAGATGTCCATATCTTATAAATTAAAGGTCCAGCTATTAGAAAGAATATACTAATAATTATTGATAGTGTAAAACAAGACAATAATGTCTTACGATGTATCTGTTTCATAAAATTATAATCTTTCCTTCCAAAAGCCAATGTAAACTCTGGCTTTATCGCGGATGTAATTGTTTGTATCATAGTCCTTATAAAGTTTACCATTGTTCTGGTTGTATTGAATAATATAAGGTTTGTCGGCCCGAAGAATGAGTTAATGAGCAAGGTAAAGCCTTGAAAGATAATAATATTCCCTATAGGAAATGCCATATATGCTATGGATGGCTTTATTATCTCTTTTAGAAGTGTAAAGTTTTTATCTTTTAAAGATAAATGATAGGGAAAAAGTTTTTTGGTATTATAGTGCTTATATATTAATATAATAATGGATGGAAATAATCCTATCGTTGTTATTGAGGGTAATGACAGATGCAGTAGAATACCAATTAGAATAATTAGTGAATTTGATAGTTTATTTACATTATTTAAGTAGGTAGCTTTAGCTGATTTAGAATGTGCATAATATACTGCATCCATAATACTACTTGCCATTGTTAGAAAAATCTGTAGAACTAATGTCGTTAAAATAAAATTAGCAGTTTGATTACTAACACAATGAAGTCCTAAAGAATTCGTTAAGTCATTATTATATCCATATAGGAATATCGAAACTGTAAAAATACTTCCGATAAAGATTATAAGGATGAAATTATTTACAAGTAGGGATTTACATGTTTGAAGATTATTTTGTACATACTCTATACAGAATCGATTGGTAGTCACATTATTTAGTCCAATATCTGATAGCGTAAAGAAAGATGTAATTGCATATAAAATTATCCAGTCACTATATAATTCTGTTCCCCAATATAATATATATAATGGGACTAACATTATTTGATTTATAAATATAATTAATACCTTGAAGAAATTTGCAATGATATTTTTCCCTATAGGTGTATGTGTTGCTTGGTAGAAAAATTGTTTGATAGAAGACATTATATGTATAATAGATATTGTGTTAAAATAGGTGGATAATCTATTTAATAAGTTGGTTTTGTTAAATCTTTAATTTCCATTTGAATTTTATTCAATTCTTCATCCTTTTCATCCGTTACCTCACCTTGTTCCTCATTATTGTATTTCGCAAGCCATGCGGTTTTCCGGAATCAGGGTGGGCAACAGGGCACAGATGCAGCCGCGTACTTCGCTCTCGATGACCTGTTCGGCAGGAGAAAACATGGCATGCAGCCTGTCCAAATGGTAATACAGGATGCCACAGTAGAAGCCCTCCCTTTTGGGTTAAAAGTCGAGTCTTGTCGCAGTAGTCCTGAATCTGAAACAAGGTAGTTGTAAGTTCTCTTATCATATCATATTATTTGGCATACCCATATCCGTAGCCATAGCCATATTTTTTACCATAGCCATATTTGCCATACTTGCCATATTTCCCATAACCATAGTAATATCCATTCTTACGTTGGTCCATATCAATACCATTGATCAGGGTACAGAGATTCGGCAACTTGTTTTCGCGTTTCAGGTCATTGATCAGTTCGTAGTCGCTCTTATGCGTATAATCAGCACGGCAGACATAGACGCTCAGATCTGCTACACGGGCAATCAGCTGGGTATCGGTCACCATACCGATCGGGGCAGTATCCAGCAGGACATAGTCAAAGGATTGTTTTAATTGCTCAATGGCTTCATCCAGCGTTTTCCGTGCCACCAGTTCCGTAGGATTGGGTGGAACCGTACCGCCCGGTAGGATAAAGAGGTTGGGGGAGATGGAAGAGGGCTGACAGAGGCTTAGCAGATCGGTGTGCTTCGGATCGGCCAGGTATTGGGTAATCCCCCGTTCTTTATGAGAAATTTCAAAGACCTTATTCAGCCCCGGCTTGCGGATATCCAGTCCGACAATCACCACTTTCTTGCCCATATAGGCAAAGCTGCAGGCTAGATTCCCTGCGTTGAAACTCTTGCCTTCACCGGAGGTTGTAGAAGTGAAAAGGATTACTTTCTGGCCTTCTCCCAACATATACTGGACATTGGTCCGGACGGAGCGGAACACTTCCTCCATCAGCCCGTTACGGTTTTCTTGCACTACGATGGGATGTCCTTGTGTATCGGTCATCGGGATGTCACCTATGACCGGTACATCCGTGATTTTTTCTACATCAGCCCGACTCTCAATCTTGAAGCGGAGCAAGTTGCGCAAGTAGATTACTGCAACAGGAATACCCAGTCCCAGAATCAGAGCGATCAGGTAGAACATTTTCCTGTTGGGACCGACGATACCTCCTGTCAAAGGCTCTTCTACCATTCGGCCATTGTTTGCCGTAGCTGCTAACGTTATCGCATTTTCTTCCCGCTTCTGAAGCAGCATCAGATACAGACTGGCTTTGATCTCCTGCTGGCGGGAGATGCTGAGCAGTTCTTTTTCCTGTTGGGGGGCATTGCTGATCCGGCTCGCAAACTGGGCAGCTTCACGGTTCAGGTCGTTGCGGGTGATTTCCAGTCCTTTCAGCACGCTTGCCACGGAGGTCTGGATATTCTTTCGGGTAGCTTCCAGGGAAGTATCCAGATTGACCACGGCCGGGTTGCTTTCGCTGGAAGTGCGGAGCAACCGTTTGCGCTCGGTCAGCATTTCGTTATACTGTCCGATCAGGGTGGACAGCCCGTTGTCGCTCAGTCCGATATTGGCCGGGATGATCTCCATCCGGTTCTCGGGACGTTCGATGTATTCTTTCAGAAATTCTACAAGGCGGAGCTGGGTGGCATTCTCAGCCCGTTTCTGTTCATATTCGGCATTGCCTTGCAGAGCCAGCTGTGCATCACTGGTCAGGTCGGTCAGCCCGGCCTTCTGCTTGTATTGTGCCAATTCGCTTTCCGTGGTGCCCAGTTCGTGATTGATGATACTGATGCGTTCATCAATAAATTCGGCTGTCCGGCTGGCTACCTCGTTCTTGTCATCATTGGCATCGGCATTATACAGTGCTACCAGTGTATTCAGGAAATCCAGACCCCGGCCTACATGGGTATCGTTGTAGTTCAGTCGTACAATGGTGGTCTGTTTACTGGTCGGTTCGGTAGACAGATTTCCTTGACATACCTTGGCGGCCAAGGTCGGAGAAATAATCTGTACCTGAATAGTACGTTCTCCCTGAATCTTTGTACTATCTTTCGCGTTCAGCGTCAGGGTTCCCACAGGAGTGACGAGTACACCGGGCAGACGGTCAAATGTCTTTTCAGTGGTGCCTTCCTTTCCATACTTTGCGGTAGCCTTGACTTTGCCGTCAGATTTGCAGTCCAGCTGTAAATTCAGGGGTTCAGCTAACTTGTCCGCTTCTTCGGGAGTCATCCAAACCTTGATGGGAGTATCATGCTTATAAAGCGGACGGGCATAACCGAAGCTGCGGGGTTCTGCATAGCGGATGTTCAGTCCCAGGGTATTGACTACCTTCTTAATTAAAGTGCGGGAACGGAGAATTTCCATTTCATTGTCGAAATTACTGGCCATGCTCAGCATCCCGAGATCCTGCATGGTGGCAAGCGGGCTGTTCGCGTTGCCTTTTCCCTTGTCGTCCTGCTTGATCAGTACCGTCGCATTCACATTGTAAACCGGAGTCTGATAGCGCAGGTAACCCCAGGCTCCGATCAGGCAGAGAATGAGGCTGGCCACAAACCAGGGCCAGTACATCAGGTATTCAAACAGAATCGATTTATAGTCAATCGGCTTTTCGTCTTCAGCCGTATAGAGATCGTCGTATTTTTCGTTGCTCATGATAATTTTACTTAAAGATGGTGACTAACAGGCTGGCCAGAGAGACCAGAATAGAGGTCGCAGAAATGGCAATGGTAGTGGTATTACCAATGTCGGAGTTACGGGCAGCAGTCTTGTTGGGACTGACATAGAGAATGTCATTCTGCTGGAGGTAGAAATAGGGGGAACGGATCAGATTGGCATCGTTCAGGTTCAGTTCCTGAATGTCGCGTCCTCCGTCTGCCGTTTCGCGGACCAGCTTCACATTGTCACGGACTCCATATACCGTCATGTCTCCTGCCATGGCCAGGGCTTCCAGTACATTCACTTTTTCGTTGCTGACGGTAAAGGTTCCCGGATGATTGACTTCACCCAATACGGAGATCTTATAGTTCACCATGCGGACATTCACAATCGGGTTTTCCTTCAGGTAGGGAGCCAACCGGTCGCGGAGCATGGCTTCGCATTCATTCTTGGTCATCCCGCTGATCTTTAATTTTCCCAGTACCGGAAAATCAATTTCACCCTCGTTGTTTACCAGATACTGCTGCAAGGTGGGCTGAGTAGTCAGATTATTTGAGTTCAGGGATGCAGCACTTTGCACGGTCAGGTTAAAAGGAACACTGGCCTGGGGATCGGTGGTGCTGACGGTAATGGTCAGCAGATCCTTGGGCATGATCCGGGCGTCGTAGAGCGGAATTTCTCCGGCCGGTACATTGACTGTCGCAGAATTCTGCAAATAGGGCACCTTCTTATAAGAGGTACAGCCTGACAGCAGGAAGGCTGCTGTCAGGAAGCAGAGAATGTTTGATTTGAATGTCATAATGATTTTAGGTTTCCTTTGATGTTACTAAGCCGTCGCGATTCCGGGGGCCGGAATCTGACTGACTTTCCGATTTTTTGCTGAATAGATTCATTGTTGACCACCACGCCCCGGGGGCCGGAACCGTGGTCACTTCCTCGTCCGGGGGCCAGAGCGAAAGGAAGCTACGTTTGGGGTGCGCTTCGCGGTTACCTCTCCCAACCGGGGACCGGGAAGAAGGGATAAAACCGGAATTTTTTGGCTGCAGATGCAATTGTTATTCACAATTGCGAGACAAAGGTAAACATTATGTTTTAATTTAAAACAAAATTTCCAATATTTTTCAAAAACAACTATTAATTTTGTGTCGGACTTCTTAAGGAAAAGAATTTCAATAAGATTTTATGAAAGTTTCAAGTCGATTTCGTTCTCAATTTTAACGAGTTTAAAGAATCTTAAAACCGGACATTTTTTTTCATTTGGCCGGTAAAATATATTCACCTATGAGACAAAAAGAAGTAAAAACAGAAAAACGGGAGCAAAAGACAGAGAGTGAGAAACCGAAAAGATGGCTGCGCCACACCCCTGAAGGGTATCAGTTTACGGAGGCCGAGTATGCACTGAATGCACTGGGGAATTTCCTGACCCTGATTGCCTGCGGGAAGATCAAGCTGAGCTGGTCGGACGAGATGCAGCTCAAGCGGCTGACCAAATATCTGGTCCGGATGCTCTTCAAGGGGCCCTGGAGAAGCGTACGGAAGAAGATCCTGGAAGATTAGGGCTCCGCGGACAGGCCGGAAATACCTGCCCGGAAAATAAAAAAAGGCTTCGGCGTTTCCATGCAAACGCCGAAGCCTTTTGACTGAAACGCCGAAACGTTTTCAGGGTCCACCTGGGTCCACTTTTTCTATATGGACCCTATTCCGTGGAATGCACCTTGCGGTAGATGCCGTTGTCGTATGCTACCAGGTTCTGTTTCAGCATTTTCTTGAGCCATCGCTTGGCCGTGGAACGGGAGATGTCCATGGCAGCCGTCGCGGTGAGATATTCCATGTAAGTGAAGCTCTCGGGCAGCTTCTTGTAGCACTCCAGTACGCGGTGGAAACAGGTCATCTGCGAGCGTTTCCGTTCCGTTCCGGGCAGGATGGTGGAGAGGGAGAGGCTGTGTTCCAGCAGCACTTTGACCAGTTCGATGGTGATGTTGAAATCCTCGTCGCTGCAGGTGACATCCTTCATGTTCCAGCCGGCTTCCCACTTGCGCAGGGCGGTGAGCACCATGGCGATGCGCATCGTCAGCAGTCCGTGACGTCCCACAATGGCCTCGTTGCCTTCTCCGTCCTCCAGCGAGACATTCTGCATCATGTGACCGAACAGCTTGTTGTGGATCTTCCACTGTTCGCGGGTGAAATGGACGGAGGTGGGGGAGTTGAGCAGGAAATGGTAGGCCTGAAGCACATCATCTGCCAGATTCTCAAAGAGTTCGTCGCCGTCGATCCATTCGTCGTCCGAATCGGGAGCCGCTGAAATCCAGCCGCTTTCACCCTTTCCCGTGAGCAGGGCCAGACGGCTGTACATACCGTCTTCCTTCGATGACACGAAGTTGACCAGCTGTTGCAGGGTACCGGCCATGCAGATGGCCATGCGGGGGCGCTGGATGAGAATGGGGTGGCCGTCGATCTTGTAGTTCTGTCCCACGGCTTCGTGGTGGTAGATCATGCGCAGTTCGGAGGCATGCTTGCCGTAGTCCGTTCCCAGGGCAGCGGTGAAGGAGTCGATCTCGGTGGTGTTGCAGATGATTCCGATCTCGCCGGAGTTGTAGAGGTCGGTCATCAGCTGGCTCTTGGAGGTGTTGGGCGGTACGTTCAGCACGTGCCACCGGGGTTCTTCGGGCTTGAGACTGATGTCGGGCTTGCGTTTCTCGCGGAAGGCCCGTTTCTGTTCGGCCTCCCATTCCAGCATCTTCTGCTCGTATTCCTTGCGCTCCCGGCGGTTGTTTTCCTCCATTTCGCGGTGAATCTTGCTGCCGAGCAGGGCTGACAGGGCTACCACACCCTTGCCGGAACCTGCGGGGGCGACGGCTGCGAAGAAGAAATGGGGAGAGTAGAGACGGTGGGCATAGAGGGTGCGCACCAGCGGAACGCATCCGCTGAGGTTGGTGAGTATGGACATGAGAAGCATGTCGCGCTGGCGGCCGGAGCGGGCGGCTATGATACCGCGCCGGATCAGAGGCGGGAGCTTGTCGTAAATCCATTCGGGAAACAGGGGTGCATGACTCATCAGATCATCCTCGTCGGATTCTTTTCTCACGGTGGAGGGTCCATTAGGGTCCATGTGGACCCATGGACCCAAATCGGCATGGTTGTAGCCCCAGTCCATCGCACTGCAATATTCGCTGTATGGGAGCTGGCCCATCATGCGGAAGGCGCTGTGTTTCAGCCGTTCAAAGTCGTACGGATTGAATCTCCGCCAGCGGATGTTGCGTCCCAGACGGAGCAGGACATTGTGCCGCTGACCCTCCTGAAACTTGTTTTTCCGGAAAAAATTCGCCAGAAAAGCTTCGGGGTCACGGAGGGGTACATAACGGCAGTCGTCGTTGGGATCTTCGGGGATTCCGAAGGGCCTGAAACCGGCGTTTCCGGAAGCATAATCAGCAGGATTCCCTGCGTTTCTGCCGTTGAACCGGTAATCCTCGGAAGAGTCGGTTCCCGTAGCCGGCTGATACAGGAGCGGATTGTTTCCTTCCTCGTAGGGAAAGGTGAGGGGTTCCGGTGCCAGATAAGCCTCGGGGTCATAAGACGCGAGCGTGAGTCGGCAGAGATCCTTGCACTGCATGTCGCAGGGATGTCCGGCAACCTGTTCAAGGGCGTGCGCCACGATCTCATAGGCCCGGCGGTAGACATCGGGATGTACCACACCGATGCAGACGAAGATGCGGAGGCCGGTTCCGGAGACGGTGACATGACAGGCCGCCACCCAGGGAACTTCCTTCAGCCGGGCAAAAGCGTTCCGGAGCACGTCGGGCGGCATCTTGTCCATGTCGAACATGGCATAGCCGGTGCGGTTGGTGAGACACTTGGGATAACGTCCGCGCAGGCAGTTTCCGGCAGGTACGAGGGCAGGCAGCTGTTCCTTGACGGAGGCAGCTTCCTGTTTCTTTCCTTCGGCCATCAGCCTGCGGTAGTTCTCCACTTCATTTTTCCATTGTCCGTTGCGGACATTCTCGATCCAGGCAGACAGTTCCACGAGGGAGTCTCCCTGCGTGTGGAAGATGCGCGTGAATACGGTCATCAGATTGTTTTCCATCTTTCCAAGTTTAAGGTTGAATGAAAAAAAGTAAATAATATTTGTTTTACAGAAGCAAAGTTAAGGCAACCATCCGGAAAGGTGAAATGTTAAAACAAAGAAGCGGGATTTATGTATTTATAATATGTTGAAAAACAGGGTTTATAAGCATATTTCTTTAAAGTAAAGCATGAAGTTAATTCAGAGGGGATTTTGGAAATGTGATCAATAAATTGGATTCCTTACGGGTGTTTTATGTAAAAACAATTTGGAAATACATGTGAGGATACATGAGGATCCCGGGGAGGGATAAATTGTCTGATAAAAATAGTATCAGCTTAATTTATAAGTTAAGTTTTGTTTGCTTATTTGGAAACAAATGGTTACCTTTGCATTTGAAGTTAAATATAATGGAAGCAAAAACTATAAAAGTCATATTGAGTGAAGAAGCTGAAAGTTTTGTGAGGCTTCAACCTATTAAAGCGCAGCAGAAGATTACTTATAATATCCGTAAACTGGAAAGTGGAGTGATGGATAATAATCTATTTAAGAAATTGGGTAATTCTGAGATTTGGGAGCTGCGCACATTGTTTAGTGGGATATGCTACAGACTGTTCGCTTTTTGGGATACAGAAACGGAAACACTTGTTGTTGCCACACACGGGATCATAAAGAAAACGCAGAAGACCCCGCAAAAAGAAATACAACGGGCAGAAGAAATAAGAAAAGAATATTTTAACGAAAAAAATAATATATTATGACGAAAATGAAGTTTACCCCTGCAGACCATTTGGTGGATGAAGTATGGGGAAAAGTAGGGACTCCTGAAAGAGATGTGATGGAAGCGCAGCTCAAAGACGAGGTAGATGCTTACTTCGTAGGGGAAGCTATCAGGAATGCACGCCTGAAACAAAACCTCACGCAAGAGGAACTTGGTGAACGTATAGGTGTGAAGCGTTCCCAGATATGCAAACTGGAAAGCGGAAAGTGCTCAATCACTCTTTCCACTATGGGAAAGGTGTTCCGTGCTTTGGGAATAGCTACTGCCACCTTAGACTTAGGTGTGGAAGGGAAAGTTGCTTTGTGGTAGATATCAAGTGTTTCATGCACAGATGAAATAGCTGACATGAGAGGATGTCCCCTTTTCGTTGCGGGCCATCAGTTCTTCCACTTCGGAAACCTTGACCATGTTGTAGTCACCGGAGATGGTGCTTTTCAGGACGGAAGCGGCCGTAGAGAAATCCACTCTTTTCTGGTTGTCGGTCCAGGCTGACTGGGCATAGAGAAGGGCACCGCAGAATGCGTCTCCCACTCCGACACAGTCGATGACATTGTTGATGTCGTACACGCGGGTGTGGTACATGGTGCCGTCGGCATAGAGTATTCCGGCGAAGGTGTGGTGTTCGGAGTTCATCACGTTGCGCAGGGCGATGTAGATGTAGCGGCACTGGGGCACTTCCCGGGCGATCTCCCGGCAGAATGTTTCGTAGGCTGCGGTGTCATACCGGTCGGCTGCGCTTGTGGCCTTGAATCCCGGAGCCTTGAGCCCGAAGAGCATGGCATATTCGCCTTCGCTGCCGAACATGATGTCGCTGGAGGCAATCAGCGGGCGGAGTACTTCCTGGGCTGTCTTGCCGTACTTCCAGAGGTTCTTGCGGTAGTTGATGTCGTAGGAGACGGAGATTCCCATTTCCCTGGCGGTTTCAACGGCTTCCCGGCACACTTCGGCCAGTCCCGGAGTCAGGGCTGCGTCGATACCGGACCAGTGGAACAGGCCGGCATCGCTGAAGATCTCTTTCCAGTTGATCATGCCGGGTTCGAGTTCGGAAAAAGAGGAGCCTTCGCGGTCGTAGATGACGCGTGAGTTTCTCATGGCCGCAGCCTTTTCCATGTAGTAGGTACCGAGGCGTTTTCCTCCCGTGAGGATGTGATCCGTACCGATGTTATGTGAGCGGAGTTCGGCGATGCAGGCTTCTCCCAGCGGGTTTTCGGGCAGGCGGGTCACATAGTCCACCTGGCCGCCGAAGTTTGCCACCGAGATGGCTACATTGGCCTCACTTCCTCCGTAATTGACTGACAATTCGCGACTTTGCTGGAGTCTCAGGTTTCCCGGAGTGGTCAGTCGCATCATAATTTCCCCAAATGTTACAATTTTTTTCTTCGTGAACTACCGCTAAATCTTTAGTTTAGCGGTAGTTCACTCTGTTGTTCATCATTGCTTTCAGAGTGGTATCTTTACGGATATACATATAATTGTTTCCTGTTTTGGAAACTTTGTTGTATATTTGTTTGCGTGTAAAAATAGATCGTATGGCAAACAGGTTGGAAAATATAGGTTTGATGATTCGGAATGAACGTCTTCGCAAAGGACTTACTCAGGAAGAGCTCGGTGAACGGGTAGGAGTCGGTAAAGTTCAGATTTCTAAGATAGAGAGAGGAAAAGGGCTTACGATAAAGACAGTTACAAAGGTGCTTGATGCCCTTGGCATGTCGGCATCTGTCATTTTAAAAGGTGAGCAGGAAATTGACAAAAATGTAATTGCATATATTGTTGCTGCCATTAGTGAGTTTGCTGAAATCCATCATCTTTCCGTTCGTGAGGCGAGCAATTATCTGATACGCTTTAAAGGTATTGATTTTCTTACGGAACATTATGATGCGGAGCATTTGCTTTCATTCGATGACAGTGTGCAGGATCTTACACAAGTTTGTCTGAATAACGGAGGAGGTATCCAATGAAACTATACCATGGTTCGAATATAATAATTGAGCAGATAGATCTGTCAAAATGCAAACCTTTCAAGGATTTCGGACAGAAGCCGTTAAATACTTACACAGGATATGAACAAACGAATGCAATATCTGGTAGAAGGCATTGCCAAAGATATCATAGCTTATCTTATGGAAGATAACGGGTGCGACCTGTCAACGGCGCTCAGGGAGTTTTATAATTCGGAAACATTTGCGAAGCTTTCGGATGAGTCTACGGGGCTTTATATTGAAAGCTCGGCTTACGTGTATGAGATTTTGAAAGAAGAATTGTTGCATGGAAAGCTTTGATAAAAAGAGATTTTAAAGATATATGATTACCTTTGTTGTGGAAGCTAAATTTATTGATTATGAAACACAGTTATTTATCAGGCATTTCCGTGAAAGAGGTTATCCGGCGGGGCACTCTCTGGATGGAAAACAGGGTGAAGCCTGATGCTGCTTCCGCTGGCAGCATCGCTTTATGCACAGAAAGACCTGAAGACACGAGCCACGCAGGTCGGTATTGATGAACGCGGATATTACCACTCCATTCAGGTGAATGGGGAACAGATTCTGGGCGGGAAGCAGCCGGGACAGCCGGGCGGTTCGGACTGGTCGTGGACGACTCCCTGTCCGGGGCGGTTTGCAGTCCGTCTGAAGGTGGAAGGTGACGGGGCGATCGAAAATCCGCAGTTCACCACTCCGGAGGGCGTGATCAAGTTCCCGTGTACGGTGAAGGAACACCAGTACCTGCTGTACACCTTCGACGGCAAGGCCGTGGTGACGGACAAGAACTACAACGTGGTGCAGACGGTGGTTCCGGAAGGCGAGGCGCTGATGCCGGCAGGAACTTCGGCCGTGTCGTTCTCCTGCAGCCTGATCAGCGAAGATGCCCCGGACGTAGTGATCCGGTTCATGACGCTGGGAGAACCGGAAACGGTTGAGGTGCGTTGAAAAGGATAAACAAAAAAATATTTTCCCTTTAAGTCTACACAACCCTGCAAATGTCTACATGGCGGGGGAAGGGGTGTCGTATCTTTGTTTTGTCAAATTAAAACAAGTACTAACCTTTTAAACAAATTGTGTATGGAGAAAGCAGTGACTTATTCAGTAGTGGGAAGAAAGAATCCGGGCGACAAAGGGGCTCCGATGAAGTATTATGCACAGGCGCAGGCGCGCGGGGTGATGGGGATCCGTGAGATTGCGGAGCGCATCCAGCGGGAATGTACGGTGACGAGGGCGGACACCATGGCGGTGCTGACGGCCCTGGAAGACGTGGTGAGCGAGGGGCTGCAGAGCGGTGAAATCGTACGTCTGGGTGAACTGGGATCGCTCCAGCTGGGACTGAGCGGCAAGGGAGCGGAAGTGGAAGAGGAATACCATGTCGGGCTGATCGAGAGGGCGCGCATCAACTTCCGTCCGGGACTGACCCTGCAGGATGCGCTGGCGAACCTGTCGTATGAGCGTGTGCCGGTTAAGAAGACGGCTGAAGCCGGGGAAGAAGAGGAAGGAGGCGGAATGGGTGTCTGACCGTAAAATGATGGAAGTATGAAAGCAGTAAAAGTAATTGTCCGGATTCTGAGATGTCTGCTTTGCATCCTGACCGGGAAATGGAAGGAAAGGAGTGGAGAATGAGAAAGATTGACCTGATTGTCATTCACTGTACGGCCACGAGAGAGGACAAGTCCCTCTCTCCGGCTGAACTGGACCGGATGCACCGGCAGCGGGGATTCAACGGGTGCGGGTATCATTATTACGTGCGGCGTGACGGAGAGATCTGTTCCATGCGTCCGGTGGGGCAGGCGGGCGCACATGCGAAAGGGCATAACGCGAACAGCATCGGCATTGCGTATGAAGGGGGACTGGATGCGGGAGGGAATCCGGCAGACACCCGGACCGAGGAACAGAAACGGTCAATCCGCGTACTGGTGAGGGTGCTCTGTGAGGACTACAGAATCCGGAAGGTGGTGGGCCACAGGGATCTGAGTCCGGACAGGGACGGCGACGGAGTGGTGGAACCGGAAGAGTGGATCAAGCTCTGTCCCTGCTATGATGTGGAGAGTGAACTGGCAGAACAGAAATGCCGGGGACGGTGCAGGCTGTTCGGATAATCCCCCGGAATTTTTCCTGAAAAATATCCCGGAGCACTTGGTGTTCCGGGATATTTTTTGTATCTTTATAGGTAGTAAGAAACCTGAAAAACTGAAGAAAAAATGAACCTGAATGAACGATCCTGTGTGGCAGAAGAGACCGGGGAATTCCGGCTGCGGATCTACCACAAAAGTGAACTGGCCCGGATGTATTTCCCGCAAAGCCGGCAGAAAACGGCTTCACAGAACCTGAGCCGCTGGATACAGGGATGTCCGGAACTGTGGGAGGGACTCCGCCGCATGGGCTATGAGAAGACACGGAAATATTACCTGAAACCGGAGGTGGAACTGATCGTAAAATGTCTGGGCGAGCCTTAGCGGGGAAAGAAGTGCGAAAAATAGGCGGAAGGTTTGGGCATGTAAAAAACATGTATTACCTTTGTGCGAAGAAAAAAAACAAGATTGAAGATATGTTCAGAAATCATACATGCGGCGAACTGAGAATCGCTGATGCAGGAAAGAGCGTGACGCTGGCCGGATGGGTACAGCGTGTACGCAAGATGGGAGGTATGACTTTTGTTGACCTCCGCGACCGTTACGGTATCACCCAGCTGGTGTTTAACACGGACGTGAACGCAGAACTTTGCGAACGGGCCAGCCACCTGGGCCGTGAGTATGTCATTCAGGTAAAGGGTACGGTGAACGAACGTTCCAGCAAGAATCCCAACCTGCCTACGGGTGAGGTGGAAATCACGGTGGAAGAGCTGACCGTGCTGAATTCGGCACAGACTCCTCCGTTTACCATCGAGGACAATACCGACGGCGGGGATGACCTGCGTATGAAATACCGTTATCTGGACCTGCGCCGTACGGCTGTGCGCAAGAACCTGGAACTGCGTCACCGCATGACCATGGAAGTGCGCCGTTATCTGGACGGACTGGGATTCCTGGAAGTGGAAACTCCGATGCTGATCGGTTCTACTCCGGAAGGTGCCCGTGACTTCGTGGTTCCTTCACGTATGAATCCGGGACAGTTCTATGCGCTTCCGCAGTCTCCGCAGACGCTGAAGCAGCTGCTGATGGTATCAGGATTCGACCGCTACTTCCAGATCGTGAAGTGTTTCCGCGATGAAGACCTGCGTGCTGACCGTCAGCCGGAGTTCACGCAGATTGACTGCGAAATGAGCTTCGTGGAACAGGAAGACATTATCGAGACTTTTGAAGGTATGGCCAAGCACCTGTTTAAGGAACTGCGCGGCGTGGAACTGACTGAACCGTTCCTGCGCATGCCCTGGGCAGATGCCATGAAATATTACGGCAGCGACAAACCGGACCTGCGTTTCGGCATGAAGTTCGTGGAACTGATGGACATCCTGAAGGGATACGGATTCTCTGTATTCGACAATGCAGCCTACATTGGCGGTATCTGTGCCGAAGGTGCTGCCCACTACACCCGCAAGCAGCTGGACCAGCTGACCGAATTTGTGAAACGTCCGCAGATCGGTGCCAAGGGACTGGTTTATGCCCGTGTGGAAGCTGACGGCAACGTGAAGTCAAGCGTGGACAAGTTCTATTCACAGGAAGTATTGCAGCAGATGAAGGAAGCCTTCGGTGCCAAACCGGGTGACCTGATCCTGATTCTGAGCGGTGACGATGCGATGAAGACCCGCAAGCAGCTGTGTGAACTGCGTCTGGAAATGGGTAACCAGCTGGGACTGCGCGACAAGAACAAGTTTGCCTGTCTGTGGGTGGTTGACTTCCCGATGTTCGAATGGAGCGAAGAGGAAGGCCGTCTGATGGCTATGCATCATCCGTTTACTCATCCGAAAGATGAGGATATTCCTTTACTGGATACTGATCCGGCAGCTGTACGTGCAGATGCTTACGATATGGTGGTCAATGGTGTGGAAGTAGGTGGAGGATCTATCCGTATCCATGACTCACAGCTTCAGGCCAAGATGTTTGAGATTCTGGGCTTTACACCCGAGAAGGCTCAGGAGCAGTTCGGCTTCCTGATGAACGCCTTCAAGTTCGGTGCTCCTCCTCACGGAGGTCTGGCATACGGACTCGACCGCTGGGTATCTCTGTTCGCAGGACTGGATTCCATCCGCGACTGTATCGCATTCCCGAAGAACAATTCAGGACGCGACGTGATGCTGGATGCTCCGGGATTCCTCGACCAGAAGCAGCTTGATGAACTGAATTTGAAGATTGTAGATAACAGGTGATTCTTTATTGGAGAATTTTAAACTTTTCAGAAGAAGGACATGAGATGTGATATTTCGTGTCCTTCATTTTGTGAAAAACCTGTTTGTGACAATCCCTGTTGTGACAATTCCTATTGTGAAAACCCCGAAAATTTGGTGAATGAAAGAACGTGTACGAATTCTGCGCTTTACGATAATCGGAACGCTTAATGCGCTCATTGCGGCCTTTGTGGTCTGGCTGATGATGCACATCAGGAAGGAGGATTATATGCTGGCCAATGTGACGGCGTATGTGGTGTCGCAGATTCATAACTTTATCTGGTGCAAGTACTGGATTTTCCCGCTGGACAAGGAAAACAAGAAGAATACGGTGTGGCATCAGATGCTGTTCTTTGCGGGGGCTTTCGCGCTGGCTTACAGTGCGCAGTTTGTGTTCCTGCTGGTGCTGGTGGAACTTCTGCACTGCAATGAGTATCTGGCTCAGTTCCTGGGGCTCTTTATTTACGGGGCCGTGAATTTCTCCTGCAACAAATTTCTGACTTTCCGCTGAGAGCATGCGGACTTTCTGCGGGGCTTTCACGGAATAGCCGCCTGTTATTTGTGGATTCTTGCTGAAGAAGATTTTTCCGGACAGATGGGGCAGCCTGTCTCCGGAACCTTATATGAAAATCCTCCTGTTTTCCGGCCTGGACTTGTCTGAGGCTGAAGACAGGAGGATTTTCATATAAAGTTGTTTCAGATGATTCAGATGGCAGTGAGTGCCTGCTCGTCGATGTAGTTCATCCGGTGGGTCAGGATGACATTGCGTGCCAGATCGTTGTTGTCGGTACGGAACACCAGGATACCTTTTCCTCCGAGCAGGAAGGAATAGAGGTAGGAGATGCCGATTCCGGCTTCACTGAAACGGCGGACCGCATCGGCTGCCTGTCCCGGGGTATTGTCGAGGGTGATGGCAAAGACTTCGGACATGCTGACGGAAATGCCGGCCTGCTTCAGGGTGTCATACGCCCGCTGCGGTTCGGAACAGATGATGCGGTAGATTCCATATTCCACCGTATCGGAAATGGTGGAAGCGATGAGCTGGATGCCGGCTTCCTTGAAGAGTTCGAGCACCTGAAGCAAGGTTCCCGACTTGTTTTCCACGAAAACGGATAATTGATGAATGGTCATAAGTTTGTTTCTTGTTTTGAAAGTTCATTAAATCAATGTCTTGCGCAGGTCTTTTACGCGGACTGCCTTGCCTTCCTGCTTGGGCAGGCTGCCTTTGGGCACGAGTTTCACACGCGGAGTGATGAGGATTTCGTCCTTCAGCTGGCGGGTGATTTCCTTGGTCAGGCGCTGGAGGAAGCCGTAGTCGTCGGTAAACTCGTTGAGTTCCACCTCGACGGTCATTTCGTCGTTGGCTTCGAGGTTGGTCAGCGTGATGAGGTAATCGGTGCCCAGTTCGCGGAACTGCATGAGGATGTTTTCGATCTGGATCGGGAAGATGTTGACTCCCTTGAGGATCATCATATCGTCGCTTCGTCCCTTCATGCGGTCCAGACGTTTGTGGTGACGGCCGCAGGGGCATTCTCCGGGAAGGATGCGGGTCAGGTCGCGGGTGCGGTAGCGCAGCAGAGGCATGGCTTCGCGGTTGATGGTTGTCAGCACGAGTTCGCCCACTTCACCGTCGGGTACCGGTTCGAGGGTCTGGGGATCGACGATCTCCACGATGTAATAGTCTTCCCAGATGTGGAGTCCGTTCTGTTCGGGGCACTCAAAAGCCACACCGGGACCGCACATTTCGGACATTCCGAAGGAGTTGTAGGCCTTGACGCCCAGCATCTGCTCGATGCGGCGGCGCTGTTCGTCGGAATGGGGTTCGGCTCCGATGATCAGGGTACGCAGACGGGTATCCCGGCGGGGATCGATGCCCATTTCTTCCATCACTTCATACAGGCGTCCGGCATAGCTCGGAATGGCATGCAGGGCCGTTGTGCCGAAATCGGTGATGAACTTGATCTGCCGTTTGGTGTTTCCGGCAGCAGCAGGAACGGTGAGCATGCCCAGGCGTTCGGCACCGTACTGGAAGCCCAGACCGCCGGTGAACATGCCGTAGCCGGAAGAGTTCTGGAAGATGTCTCCCTTGCGCAGTCCGACCATATAGAGGCAGCGGGCTACGGCGTTGGCCCATTCGTCAAGGTCGTGCTGTGTGTGCAGGATGACGGTGGGAGTGCCGGTGGTACCGCTGGAAGAATGGAGGCGTACGACCTCTTCCAAAGGAACGGCAGAGAGTCCGAAGGGATAGTTGTCGCGCAGATCCTGCTTGGTGGTAAACGGGAGTTTCCGTACGTCGTCGAGGGTTCGGATATCTTCAGGCCGGAGTCCGCAGGCAGCGAACCGTTGTTTATAGAAGGGAATGCGCATACAGCGGGCAAGGGTCTGCTGCAGTCTTTCCATCTGCAGCTTCTCCAGTCGGGAGCGGGAGAGCGTCTCCAACTCGGGGTGTAAGTACAAATTGTCGTTTTTCATAAGTTTTCATTAGTATTTGCCCGCAAATATAGCAAGAAGTCGGAAATATCCGCAATTTTTCTTTCATAATTTCCAAATGGCGTACAATCTTTTCCTATTTGGCAGCGTTCTGTAAATTAAGACAGGGGAGAAGACAGCAAAGGGATGGGCAATATTGCTAACGAATATGTCGAAATGTTACAGAAATGTAATATAATTTGTTCATTTGAAAGTGTTTTCTTGATGTTCGTCAATAAATGACGCATTTCTGTGTTTTTATCTGTTAATTGCTTTTCTGTTTGATTTCCGGTGCTTACCTTTGCGAAGGTAAAAGAAAGTTTTTAAGGTAACAAGATTCTTATTTTAAGGTTTTTAATTCAGGTATTAATTAAATTTTTAAGGTAAAAGATGAAAAGAACAGGATTAACATTGGTAGCCGCATTGGCTTTTTCCGCATCTGTATTTGCGGGAGGAACTCAGGGAAATGAAACGAAGTCAGCTGCACGTTGGGACGCCAGCATCAATAAGGTGAAGCTGAGCCGTTATTTGCAGTTGACTTCTGACCAGTACGAGGACGTAGAGAACATCTGCGACTATTTCCAGGGCGAGATGAGCCGTGCCTTGCGTGCGAAGAAGAACAGCGATGAGAAAGTGCGCAACGCTGTTTACGGAAACCTGAAACTGATGAAGCAAACGCTGAACGAGAAGCAATATGCTGACTATGTGCGTCTGATGGCTGTTACTCTGCGGAATAAAGGCATTGATGTTGCACAGAAGTGATTTAGATTAGTTCTGCCGGACAATTCTGTCCGGCGGTGTTGTTTTTTGGCCCGTGCAAATGCATGGGCATTTTTGTTTTCATTTCTCCCGTGGCAATGAAAGATCCGCAAAATTATCCTATATTTGCAGGAAACATAAATGACTGTCATATGAAAACACTGAAAACTGGAAGAAAATGGGTTGCCTGCCTGCTGATGCTGGGCGGCGTCGGGGGAATGAATGCACAGAACGAATGGATAGAACCGCCTGTAATGGGGTGGAGTTCCTGGAATACATATCGGGTGAACATTGATGAAGCACTGATCCGGAAGCAGGCTGATGCCATGGTGGAACTGGGACTGAAGGAGTCCGGATACCGCTATGTGAACATTGACGACGGATTTTTCGGCTACCGGGACGAGAAAGGACGGCTGCATACGCATCCGCAACGTTTCCCGAACGGGCTGAAGGGCGTGGCTGCCTATATTCACTCACTCGGACTCCAGGCCGGAATCTATTCGGAGGCCGGGGCCAATACCTGCGGATCGATCTGGGATGCCGACAAGCATGGCATCGGGGTAGGGCTGTACGGCTTTGAACGCCAGGATGCAGACCTGTTTTTCAATGAATGGGGATTCGACTTTATCAAGATAGACTATTGCGGGGCCGGCCAGCAGCTGGAACTGGACGAACAGGAGCGCTATACGGAGATCGTACGGGCGATCCGGGAAGTCTGTCCCCGGAATATCTCCCTGAATATCTGCCGCTGGGCTTATCCGGGGACCTGGGTGCGGAATCTGGCCCGTTCCTGGAGAATCAGTCCTGACATCGCTCCGAACTGGGCAGCCGTGAAACGCTGCATTGATATGAACCTGTATCTCTCGGCTTATGCGGGAGGCGGGCATTACAACGATATGGACATGCTGGAGATCGGACGCGGTCTGAAACCGGAAGAGGAAGAGACGCATTTCGGCATGTGGTGCATCATGAGTTCGCCGCTGCTGATCGGATGTGACCTGACCCGGATTCCGGAGGAGTCGCTGAAACTGCTCCGCAACGAGGAACTGATTGCCCTGAACCAGGATCCGCTGGGGCTGCAGGCATACATCGTGCAGCATGAAGGAGGCGGTTATGTGCTGGTGAAAGATATCGAACAGAAACGGGGCAAGGTGCGTGCCGTGGCCTTGTATAATCCCTCGGATTCGGTCTGCTCCTTCCGGGTGCCTCTGGAGATTCTGGAGCTGGCTGGCAAGACACGGGTGCGTGATCTGGTGAAGCGGAAAGACGAAGGACGGGTGACGGGCAGTTTCCAGTATGACGTGCCGGCCCACGGAGTCAAAATCCTTCGCGTGGAAGGCGAGGAACGGCTGGAGCCGGTGCGCTACGAAGCAGAACAGGCTTATCTGCATCAGTTTGACAACCTGGCCAAGCGTCCGCGGGGAGTGGCATATCTGCCTTATGAGGGGGCTTCCGGAGACATGCTTGTCACCAATCTGGGCGGTCACCGGGACAATTATGCCCGTTGGAACGAGGTGTTCAGCGAAGAGGGCGGCCGTTACAGGATGACCGTCTGTTATGTGCCGGCAGCCAAGCGGGAACGCGAAATCAATGACCGGAGACTGGAAGTGACAGTCAACGGAACTCGGGTAAGCCTGACGGAGCTGGAAACGGACCGTTCGAAAGGAGTCTGCCGTGCGGAACTGACCGTTGACCTGCAAAAAGGATACAACACGGTGAGTATCGGAAGCCGTCTGACCTGGACACCGGATCTGGACTGCTTCGTGCTGGAGAAACTCTGACCGGTCCGTTTGCTATTCGCTTGTCTGCTATCCGTTCTTCTGTTTGAGAATCTCTTCGAGCCGGATCAGTTCGTCGCGGTACTGGGCAGCTTCGATGAAGTCCAGTTTCCTGGCTGCTTCCTGCATCAGCTTGCGGGTGCGGTCGACACTGCGTTTGAGCTGATCCTTCGACATGTATTCCACAATCGGGTCGGCAGCTATCATGAGGCCGTCCGGCATATCGGCATATTCTTTTGCCTTCTTTCCCTGTCCTGTCTTTGCCTCCTGGTTTTCCAGCAGGATGTTGGTGTGACTGCGCCTGATCTGGCGGGGAGTGATTCCGTTGGCTTCGTTGTAGGCCAGCTGCTTCTCCCGCCGGCGGTTGGTCTCGTCGATGGTCTGGCGCATGCTGTCCGTGATCTTGTCCGCATACATGATCACCTTTCCGTTGACATTCCGGGCAGCACGTCCGGCAGTCTGTGTCAGGGAACGGTGAGAGCGCAGGAATCCTTCCTTGTCGGCATCCAGGATGGCTACGAGGGACACTTCCGGCAAATCGAGTCCCTCACGCAGCAGGTTGACACCGATCAGGACGTCGAAAATACCCTGACGCAGTTCTTCCATGATCTTCACCCGCTCCAGGGTTTCCACATCGCTGTGGATATAGGTACAGCGGATGCCGTGGCGTGACAGATAGTCCGTCAGTTCCTCTGCCATACGTTTGGTCAGTGTGGTGACGAGCACCCTTTCCTGAGCCTCGATGCGCTGCTGGATTTCTTCCATCAGGTCGTCGATCTGGTTCAGGCTGGGGCGTACTTCGATGACCGGATCCAGCAGTCCGGTGGGGCGGATCACCTGTTCCACGACTACCCCTTCACTTTCCTGCAATTCATATTCGGCAGGAGTGGCACTGACATAGATGACCTGACGCGCCATTTCCCGGAACTCGTCGAAGGTCAGCGGCCGGTTGTCCATGGCAGCGGGGAGGCGGAAACCATATTCCACCAGGTTGGTCTTGCGGGCCCGGTCGCCTCCGTACATGGCCCGGATCTGCGGTACGCTGACATGGCTCTCGTCGATGACAATCAGGAAATCCTTCGGGAAGAAATCCAGCAGACAGTAGGGCCTTGTACCCGCTTCGCGTCCGTCGAAGTAGCGGGAATAGTTCTCGATGCCCGAGCAGTGTCCCAGTTCGCGGAGCATTTCCATATCGTAAGTGACCCGTTCCTTCAGGCGCTTTGCCTCGTAGAACTTGCCGATCTCCTCAAAATGCTGTACCTGCAGGGTCAGATCGTCCTCAATCTGATGGATCGCTCTCAGGGTGCTTTCCCTGGTCGTCATGAAAAGATTGGCCGGATAAATCTTGTATTCATCGAAGGTGGAGATACGGGCTCCCGTGTCCGGATCGACTTCCTCAATGCCGTCAATTTCGTCATCCCAGAACATGATGCGCAGGATGTGATCCGTATAAGCCAGGAAGATATCCACCGTATCTCCCTTGACCCGGAAATTCCCGCGGTTCAGTTCGGCATCGTTGCGGGTGTAGAGACTGTCCACCAGCTGGCGGAGCAGGACGTTGCGGTCCATGCGCTTGCCCCGTCTGACTTCGATCACATTATTATAAAAGTCGGCCGGATTTCCCATACCGTAGATGCACGATACGGACGAAACCACGATGACATCCTTCCGGCCTGAAAGCAGGGCAGAGGTGGCCGCCAGCCGGAGCTTGTCGATTTCTTCGTTGATGGCCAGGTCCTTTTCAATGTATGTATCCGTGGAAGGCAGGTATGCCTCCGGCTGGTAATAGTCGTAGTAGGAAACGTAATATTCCACCGCATTGTTGGGGAAGAACGCCTTGAACTCCCCGTAGAGCTGGGCGGCCAGCGTCTTGTTGTGGCTCAGGATCAGCGTCGGTTTGTTGACGTTGCGGATCACGTTGGCGATGGTAAAAGTCTTTCCGGAGCCTGTCACTCCCAGCAGTGTCTGGGCGGGCAGGCCGTTCAGTACTCCGTCAGTCAGTTGTGCGATAGCCTCCGGCTGGTCGCCGGTGGGCTGATAGTCGGATTTCAGTTCAAAGTTCATAATCAGTGAAATTGTGATCAAAAGTGAGTGTAAAGGTACGTATTTCTGTCGGAAAAGCCACGGAAGCGGACCTTTTTTGCCCCGGAGAAAGCGAAAATAATATTAAAATATCCGCGGGTATTGATTTATTCACTGGAAAAGAGTAATTTTGCACAACTATATTGATTGACATGAAAAAGTACATAGCAATGGCCCTCCTTTCCGCGGGAGTCTTAACTTCGTGCGGAGAGTACAACAAGGTGCTGAAAAGCACGGATTATGAATACAAATACGAAGCAGCAAAAGAGTATTTTGCCAAGGGGCAGAACACCAAGGCCGCTACACTTCTGGAAGAACTGGTCAATATCCTGAAAGGTATGATGAACGGGGAAGAAGCCCTGTATATGCAGGCTATGACCTATTTCAATCAGGGTGACTACGTGACGGCTTCGCATTATTTCAATACCTATTATACAACCTATCCGCGCGGAACCTATACGGAACTGGCCCGCTTCAACTGCGGACGCGCGCTGTATCTGGATACTCCCGAACCGCGTCTGGACCAGAGCAGTACTTACAAGGCTATTGAGGAACTGCAGATGTTCATCGAATATTTCCCGATGAGTTCACGGAAGGATCAGGCTCAGAGCATGATCTTCGAACTGCAGGACAAGCTCGTGGAGAAGGAGTATATGTCGGCCAAGCTGTATTATGATCTGGGCTCCTATACGGGTAACGCCGTGTACAGCAGTACCGGTAACAACTATCTGGCAGCCGTGATCACTGCCCAGAACATCCTGAAGGAATATCCTTATACCAAGATGCGTGAAGATCTTTCGATCCTGATCCTGCGTGCAAAGTATGGCATGGCCAGGGAAAGTGTGCTGGAAAAGAAGGAAGACCGTATGCGCGACACCATCGACGAATATTATGCCTTCATCAATGAATTCCCCGAAAGCAAGTACCGCAAGGAGGTGGAATCCATTTTCAAGGAAGCGAACAAGTATGTGAACCCGGATGAGGACACAACAACAACTGAAGAATAATTAATCACATTAAATGTATAATTAACAATAAGTTATGGATTACAAAAAAACAAATGCCCCTACTAACACCGTTACCCGTGACATGATGGAACTGTGCGAAGATACAGGCAATGTATACGAAACCGTAGCAATTATCGGCAAACGTGCCAACCAGATTGCTGTGGAAATGAAGAACGATCTTTCCAAGAAGCTGCAGGAATTTGCTTCATACAGCGACAACCTGGAAGAAGTCTTTGAAAACAGAGAACAGATTGAGATTTCCCGTTACTACGAAAAACTTCCGAAGCCGACTCTGATCGCTACTCAGGAATACATCGAAGGAAAGGTGTATTACAGAAACCCGGCCAAGGAAAAGGAAAGACTGCAATAAGCCGGAACTATGATACAGCGCATTCAGACCGTTTATCTGCTGGTTGTAGCCATTCTGGCAGTAGTAATGATCTCACTGCCGGTAGGAAGTTTCGTTACGCCGGATTATCACATGAGTGAACTGACCAATCTGGCGCTCGTGTCTGAAGAAGGAGTGTCAGACTATGCTCCGTGGGCCTTGTTTGCCTTGCAGACCGTTTCTGCCATCCTTGCTCTGGTGACGATCTTCCTCTACAAGAAGCGCATGCTTCAAATCCGTCTGACTCTGTTCAACATGCTGGTGCTGGTGGGCTATTATGTCACACTGGTCATTTTCGTGCTGAACCTGAAAGGAGATGCCTCTTTCGTTCCGTCATGGACTGTATGTCTGCCACTGATTTCGATCATTCTTTCGTGGCTGGCTATCCGTGCCATCGGCAAGGACGAAATGCTGGTAAAAGCATACGAGAGACTGAGATAAGCCGGAAGGGCTGGTCTGAGTCTTTGAGAACTGATACATATCATTGGGATATGACCGACATCCCCCTGTTGCCCCTTCAGGTGACAGGGGGATGTTGTGTTTCAACAGATGGAGATTTGGTTATTCGTAAATATTTTTTCTGTAAAAAAGTGTGACAACCTTTAAGTTTTTACTATTTTTGCCTGTGATTTTGAATCTTTTATATAAAATAACTATAAAATGCACAGGTTGAATCATTACTATTTATTCAAAGTGCTTCGCTTTACTGCGGTCTTCTTTCTGGCCTGCTGGGCCTGGGGATGTGAAGACCATGATGAAAGCGGGCCTGGAACTGATTCGGGGAAAGTCTTGAATATCAGTGGTCGTATAGAACAGGAATGCCTGACGCGTGTCGATGACGGCGGTTTTGCTGACGGAGATTGCATGGGCGTTTTTGTGGTTGATTATGAGGACAGCAAGCCGGGAGTCCTGCAAGGTTATGGCAATCGGGCCACGAACTTTGCACTGACTTATGAAGCTGCTTCAGGTGTGTGGAAGGGAAATTCTTCCATCTACTGGAAAGATCAGTACACTCCTGTAGACGTGTATGGCTATTATCCGTTTGAAAACGGTCTGACAGAAGTCAATGCCTATCCGTTTGCGGTAGCGGCCGATCAAAGTGTGAAACGGGAAGGAGAGATGGGGGCCTATGAACAGAGTGATTTTCTGTGGGCCAAGAGTGAAGGTGTACAACCGACAACAGATGTGATTTCTCTTACCTATCATCACCGGATGGCAGGTGTGAAGGTTATTTTAACTCAGGGAGAAGGATTTACCGGAGATGAATGGACCAAACTGCCGCGTCTGGTGACAGTGGATAATGTACTGCGCAATGCAACCATTGACCTGGCAACGGGAACCGTGAACCCTACAGGATCTTACGATACTCCCGTGACGATGTCTCCGGAGTCAGGAGATTCCTATCGGGCTGTTACCGTTCCCCAGACTGTTGCTGCCGGAAAGTCTGTCATTGGAATCACGATTGACAAGAAATCCTACCATTTGACCAAAGGTGCCGATATGGTCTATCTTTCGGGGAAACTTCATACCTTTACGATTGAAGTCAACAAAACAGCTGAATCCGGCGATTATGAGCTGAGTCTGAAAGATGAAACTATTGCTGAATGGGAAAACGACGAATCTTCGCATAACTTTGAACTGGCTGCCTATGTGAATGTTGATGTGAAAACAGCCGGCACACTTGAGGCCTGTCTGAAGGAAAGGGGAACCAATGTGGAGAATCTGAAGAACCTGAAGATAACCGGTCAGCTGACAGATCAGGATTTTCAGTATATCCGGGAAAAAATGATCCAGCTGACAGCATTGAACCTGCGTGAGGTCAAGATGGTACATGTGGAGACAGACCCGATCAACGAGCCGGGTATCTGTCAGGATGATATGCTTCCTAACTATGCCCTGAACAACAAGAGTTCGCTGCGGACTCTTATTCTGCCGGAAAGCATCGTCCGCATCGGAGTATCTGCCCTCAGCGGCACTCAGCTGACTCACCAGCTGGTGATACCGAACCGGGTAAAGCGCCTGGATGAGAACGCAATCAGTTACATAAAGGAGATGAACCTGGAGGTCATTCTTCCGGATTCGCTGGAATACATTGGCAACAGGGCCTTGTCCCATACGGAATATACCTGTGAATTCAAGCTGCCGAATACGGTGCGCTATATCGGATACAGTGCTTTTGAGGAAGCCAGACAAGTGTATGGAACTTTCCGTCTGCCGGATAATCTGGAATATCTGGGGGAAGGTGCTTTCATGAATATGGGGCATGACATGACGGGAGATATCGTGATTCCGCAACAGTTTAAAACCGTTCCGGCCAATGCTTTCAACAATATTGGATTTGCCAAAGGCACGAAGCTTACGTTGCACGATGGAGTCAGCATTATCGGGAAGGGAGCCTTTTACAAGCTGAAATTCAGCAGCCCGGTCAGTTTCCCGGCATCGTTGACCACCATTCATCAGGATGCCTTTGCCGAATGTCTGATGCTGGGTACGCTGAATCTGCCTTCCAGACTCAGTTTTATTGGCAAGAGGGCTTTCGGTACTTATGTGGAAACAACGGAGGTAACCGGTCTGAACGGTGAACTGGAACTTCCTTCCACTATTTCTGTGATCAGCAATGATGCTTTTTACGGACAGAGCTTTACGTCTGTCACCCTTTCGGATCAGATAACCCACATCAACGAGCGTGCTTTTATGAACGATAAGTTCATAAAAACAGTCACAACAGGAAAGAATCTGGATTATATCGGTCCGGATGCCTTCAGCGGATGTGGAGCACTCCAGACCTTTATCTGTCTGAATCCAGAGCCTCCGGAACTTTCATCTGGTGCTTTTGGAGGAATTTACTGGGACAAGGTCGTACTGGAAGTTCCCGAACAGTCTGTGGAACGTTATCGTAATGCCTCCGGCTGGAATCAGTTCCAGAACATTACGGCGCATAAGGAACTGGCGTTCAATATACCTTCTATTACTTGTCTGCAGGGTGGCATTACGCGCGAAGGAGTAGTCCGCAGCGAAGGAGAGTGGGAGATAACCGAACACCCGGACTGGTGTACCGTTACGCCTATGCAGGGAGGAACGGATCGTCGGGAAGAAGTCACAGTGAAGGTCAATCCCATGAACCAGGGAAGCGGCACTCGCAGCGGACGCATTGTGTTCCAGTTGAAGGGTACGGAATATACGACTTATGCAGAGGTCACCCAGTATGATTATGAGTACAATGAAGATCAGGAAATTGTGTTGCAGGATGCTAAGGCCGGAGCTGCTCCTGTTTCACTGTTCATCATCGGAGACGGTTTTGATGCCGGGGAAATAGCTGACGGAACCTACCTGAAACTGATGAAGGAACAGATGGAACATTTCTTTAATGTGGAACCTTACCGGACTTACCGTTCTTACTTCAAGGTTTCTACGGCAGTTGCCGTATCTCCGGAAAAAGGCATTTCAACGGCAGGAGAACCGGGAACGCAGAGCAACAGATTTAATACGTATATGGATATCTATGGTCTCCATACAGATAATACTGCGGTGAGAGACTATGCAAAGAAGATAATGGGCAGTGCTCCTTCCACTCTTCTTCTGCTCTGTAATTATCAGGGATTCCTGAGTACGACCGACCGCAGCGGAGAGGGTAACCTCAGTGTCTGTACTTTGAGTAATGATACATATCCTTATGACCAGCGCGGACTGATCCAGCATGAAGTGGGCGGACACAACTTCGGTGGTCTGGGAGATGAATCAGTCGGACATTTTGAATTTATTCAAGCCTGTACCTGTCCCAGCTGTAATGCGCTGTGTGAGTTTACAGATGCCAAGTCGAGGGGCGAATTCGAAAATCTGTCTCTTTCAGGAAGCATAAATTCGGTACCCTGGAAGCATCTGATCTTTGACCCGCGTTTCAGTAAGTATGTGGATGTGTATGAAGGAGGATATAACCATCTTCGCGGTGTGTATCGTTCAGAGCCTCAAAGCTGTATGGGAACATATATTCCTTATTACAATGCCATCAGCCGGGAAACTATTGTACGGCGGATTATGAGTCTTTCCGGACGGACATTCAATTTTGAAGATTTTGTAACCAAGGATAAATGGGATGGGAGGCCGGAAGAATGAATGGAATAAATAACCGATCAATTGGAAGCAAGATGACCAAGAATATCAGCAAAATAAGTTTGTTCCTGCTGGCATTCCTCTGCATGCAGTCGTGTAGGGAAGACAATCCCTTTGGCGGAGCCACAGGAACTGAAAAGGATATTATAGAAATCAGCGGGCAAATTACCCAATCGGCATCTGCTCGTGTGACGGAAACAGGATTTGCAGACGGAGATGCCATAGGTGTCTATATTGTGGATTATGTGAATGGTCAGCCGGGACAGCTGACGGGGCAAGGTAACCATGCAACAAATGTGAAATTTACTTATGACGGAGTTGCAAATGTCTGGGAAGGGACAGCCAAGATCTATTGGACTGATGATAAAACGCCGGTGGACGGCTATTCCTATTATCCATTCCGGGAAGTCATAGAAGATCCGAAGAACGTAGACTTTTCCATTTCAGCCCGTCAGGACCGTCAGGAAGAGACTCAACTGGTCACAAATTATGAGCTAAGTGATTTCCTCTGGGCCAAAGCGAATAAAGTGGCCCCGGGACAGACCATTGCTTTGAATCATACCCATCTGATGGCCGGAGTGGAAATCAATCTGATTCCGGGAACCGGATTTGACGAAGCAACCTGGGATGAAGTGGAAAAGAATGTATTGATAGAACAGATTCAGCCGGATGCAAAGATAGACTTGTCAACGGGAACAGTAACACCGGGGGAAGGGACACCGGTTACTGTAGTTCCTTATGACAAGGGTAACGGCACGTACCGGGCTGTTCTGATTCCTCAGTCAAAAGCAGCCGGTGAGATATTGTTCACCCTGACTGTAGATAAAACCTCTTACCAGTTCAAACGTGAAAACGATATGACTTTCGCTGGAGGCAAGTTGCACCGGTTTACCATTGAAGTCATTCAGCGGTTGCCTGAAGGGGATTATGATTTTAAACTTACAGACGAAGCCGTAACTGCCTGGGATGATGATGGAATATCACATACAGGAACAGTGCGTGAGTATGTTGTAGTTAAGTCTCCGGAAAAGGGAAAACTGGCAGAAGCTCTTCAGGCATCAGGACGTGATCTGGACCAGTTGCTGAACCTGAAGGTGGTCGGAGAGATGAACCATCAGGACTTTATCGACATGCGTGAACTGTTACCCAATCTGGAAGCGATAAACTTACAGGAAGTCAAGCTGAGAGATGCTTCCTTGCAATCAGGAAGTTCAGATTCCTACCCGTCTGAAAACCTGGAAGACGATGTATTGCCTTCGTATGCTTTCTACTGTTGCAAGTCACTGAAATATATTGTCTATCCCAAAGAAATGAAGAAGATCGGAGCATATGCTTTCCGTGGAGCAGGTCTGGTCGGTGCTCTGGAGATACCGGAAGGAGTAACTTACATCGCGACTTCAGCCTTTAACAACTGGGATGCGGGTGAGGGTGCACATATGTATTTGAATTCACTGAAGCTGCCTTCTACTCTGGAATATATTGGTGAGACTGCTTTCCGTAACAATAAGTTCAACTGTGAACTGATTCTGCCTGAGAAATTAAAAGAAATCGGTCCTTATGCTTTTCAAGAATGTTCTTACCTGTATGGTACTCTGAATTTGCCTTCAGGTCTGGAAGTATTGGGAAATTCGGCTTTTGAAAATTTGAGCAGGCTGACCGGTCCGCTGGTAATCCCGGCCGGAATTAAGGAAGTCAGTGGTTTGGCAGGGACAGGATTCTCCAGTCTGGTTCTGCCGGATGGGCTGGAGGTTATCGGACAGAATGCATTGGGCGGTGTAGGATATGGCGGACAGTTCGAAATCTTTTCTTCCAAAATCAGCGGAGAATTATACGTACCTGAAACTGTACGGAATATAGGGATCGGAGCTTTTGCCGGTTTGCAGATTACACATGCTTATTTGCCGGAGGGACTGAGTGAAATACCTCGTGACTTATTCCGTGGATGCGATAAACTGATGGACACTTTAAAAATTCCATCTACTGTCAAGCAGATTCGTAGTGGTGCATTTGAAAAATGTTCCCGATTGACTGCCATTGTTCTTCCAGAAGGTCTGGAATCCATAGGTGGAGATAACAGTGAATATAGCTGGTTCCAATTTAGTACATTTGGTGGATGTTATGCGTTAAATCTGTTGCGCTGTGATGCCAAAGAACCTCCTCTGATTATCGGTGATGTTTTCGGTGATCTCCCCAAAAACAATTTCACGGTTCAGGTTCCTGCTGAATCAGTTGAGAAATATCGCAATGCAGAAGGTTGGAAGGAATTCAAGCGTATTGCGGCTTACAGTAACTTTGTATGCCGTCCGCAGTCTGCCAATTTGCTCAATAAAGGACATGAATACAACATCGTGCTGAATGCAGACGGTAACTGGAAGGTTAAATCCATTCCCGGATGGTGTAGCATATCAGCTAATTCGGGATTTAAGAAAACCGAACTGACTGTAACAATTGATGAGTTGCCTGACGGACAGGGAAACCGTGAAGACAGCATTGTTTTCAGTCTGGACGGAACAGAATATACAACCTGCTACTATATCAAACAGTATGATTCGGAACGAAAAGAAGATGCTTCATACACCTTGCAGGCAGCCAAGCAAGGAAAAGGAGTCAATATTGTGTTGTTGGGAGACGGATATGATGCTGAAGATATTGCGGACGGAACCTACCAGCGGGATATGGAACAGGCAGCTGAACATTTCTTCGGTGTGGAACCCTTTAAAACGTACAGGAATTATTTTAATGTATATACGGTCTGGGCAATGTCTGCGGAAAGTGGCATCGGAACCTTGAACACTTTGCGGGATACGAAATTTGATACCCAGTATGGTAATTTTACGTATGACAGCCGTATTCATTGTGCTGCAGATTATGCCATGAGCTATGTAGCCGAATACAGTCCGGTGACCAAACAGGAGATAAAAGAATCGCTGGTAATTCTTATACCGAATTCTACGATGTATGACGGAGTGACGTATATGTACGGGGACGGTTCCGCACTGGCACTTTGTCCGAAGAGCGAACTGGATTTTCCATACGATGCCCGGGGAGTGATACAGCACGAAGCTTGTGGACACGGATTTACCAAGCTGGCAGATGAATATATTTATCACCGGGCCTGGATTCAGACCTGTAAGTGTACCTGTTGTGCGCATGTGGCAGATCTGCAAGGCATGCAGGCTTCCGGATGGGGACAGAATCTGTCTTTGAGCGGCAGATATGAAGATGTTCCATGGTATCATCTGATTCATGATGCCCGGTATAACGACATTGTAGATATTTATGATGGAGGATATTTCCATTCAGACGGTGTTTACCGGTCGGAATACAACAGTGTCATGAACAACAATGTGCCTTATCTCAGTACGTGGAGCCGTGAACTGGCTGTCCGGCGTATCAAAGAGCTGGCCGGTGAGACCTTCAGCTATGAAGAGTTTGTTGCCAATGACAGCCGTGAGTGGGGTATTGACTTCACCCGCAGTCAGATGGAAAACATTCCGGCTTCCGGAACAATGCATGGAGCACCTCCGGTAATCATTAAAAGAAGTCCTAACTTGAATATCAGAGAGAAATGAAAACATACAGTAATATAGTCTCATTATGGGCCGTATCTCTAGCCCTGCTTTTTAACGGTTGCAGGGAACAGGATGATATGAAAGAAGCCCTTACACGTACTCCCATTCAGATTGCAGCTGATTACAATACGACTACCCGTGTCAGTGATGCCGGATTTGCTGATGGTGACCGGATGGGAGTTTTTATTACAGATTATGAAAATGGGGTACCGCAGCCGATTGGAGTAAGCGGTAACCGTGCGAATAATGTACTTTTCACTTATCAGGAAAGCGGGAATACATGGACGGGAGCGGCGACTATCTATTGGAAGGACAGTCAGACTCCGATAGATGTTGTAGGTTATTATCCTTTCAATGATGAACTGTCTTCAGTGACTGCATATCCTTTCTCTGTACAGACACATCAGGAAGCTGCAGCTGCCAATGGCGGGATGGGAGGATATGAGGCCAGTGATCTGCTCTGGGCCAAGAATGTGCAGGTTGCTCCGACGGACCAGACCATCCGGCTGCTGTATCATCACCTGATGGCCGGGGTTACCATCCGGATAGAAAAAGGTGAGGGATTTGCAGAAAATGAATGGGAAAGCGCCGTCCGTCAAATCTGGATTGACAGCACTGTTCCTGATGCTCTGGTGGATCTGGAAAAAGGTACGGTTACAGCCGGAAGCGGTGAACCGGAACTGATTGTTCCTCTCCCTTATAAAGATGAGTATCGGGCTGTGGTCGTTCCGCAGGAAGTGGCTGCCCAAAAGCCTCTGATCGGTCTTACCGTGAATGGAACGAATTATGCCTTGTCGAAAGAGGAGGTTATGACCTATACAAGCGGGAAAATGCATACGTTTACGATTCAGGTGAACAAACGGACGGATAATGGCGATTATGAATTTTCTCTTATGGGAGAAGCTGTTACTGCATGGATCGATGATCCGGATTTTCACGACGGACTGATTCGTGAGTATGTGACGGTTGAGGTAGAACAGCCTGGAACATTTGAGCAGTGTCTGAAAGACAGAAAGCTGAATGCAGAAAAACTTTCCAGTCTGAAAGTAACGGGATCGGTAAGCTGGAAGGATCTCCAATATATGGGAAGTTCTATGCCCGCTCTGGCTTATCTGAACCTGAAAGATGTGCGCATTGATGATGAAGAGGATGCAAACGATGATGTCATTACTGGATTTCAGAACTGTGCTTCTCTGACCCGTGTCATTTTGCCAGACAGATTACGCGGAATTGGAGCGCAGGCCTTTTATCGTACGAATCTGACCGGTTCACTGGATATTCCTGAAGGAGTTACTTTTATAGAGTACGGCGCATTTATTGATTGTCCGTTTCATGCAGGAATAGAGCTTCCTTCTACCTTGAAACGAATTGACTCTGATGCCTTTGCGTATGCAGACCTCACGGGAGAGTTGCATTTGCCGGAAGGAGTGGAGTCCATTGGAGGAGGGGCATTTAATGAAGCTGCATTTTATGGACAACTGACTCTTCCTCAGAGTCTGAAAGATCTGAATGCTTCTGCATTTGCCAGTTGCAACTTTTCCGGAGATCTGGTGATCCCTCAGGGAATCAGACTGACGGGAAGTTTTTCAGGAAATGAATTTACGCATCTGGAGTTCCCTGAAGGATATGAAACGGTTACTTCCCAAATGTTTGACGGAGTTCCTTTGCAGGGTGAACTGCTGTTGCCGGCTTCATTGAAAAATCTGGAGTATGCCTGTTTCCGGGGAACTAAAATATCATCCGTTGTCCTACCGGAAGGTTTGCGCCAACTGGAGAAAAGCACGTTTGCTGATTGTTCTCGCCTGGAAGGAACCATTACTATACCTGACAATATTGTTGTCGTTCAGGAGGAACTGTTCTCCGGCTGTTCCATGTTGTCGGGAGTACATCTGCATGATGAAATTGTATATATCGGAAAAGGGGCTTTCCGGAACTGTTATAACATGAACTCTATTGTATGTGATGCTTTAACTCCTCCGACAGTAGAGGAAGGAGCATTTGACGGAGTTCCTAAGGATAATTTCAGTGTGGAAGTGCCGGCTTCAGCGGTATCAGCTTATAAGACTGCAGAAGGATGGAAGGAATTCAAGCGAATCACACCTTACAGCAATTTTGTCTGCCGTCCGGCGACAGCATGTGCCCTGAACACCATGCATGAAGAAACACTGATTCTCAATGCCGACGGAGCATGGGAAGTAAGCTATCAGCCTGACTGGTGTAAACTGTCAGTAACATCCGGAACGGGAAGAACTGCTATCCGTCTGACGATCAATGAAATGTCACATGGAGCCGGTGACCGGAAGGATAGCATCGTCTTTGCATTGAACGGAACTGAGTTTACGACTTACTGTACCGTCCAGCAGAAGGACTATGAATATGAAGAAGATGAACTGGTTGAACTGCAAAAGCATACGGCAGGAAAAGGAATCAATATTCTCTTCCTGGGTGACGGTTATGATGCAGAAGCATTGGCCAGCGGTGCTTATCTTGATCTGGCCCGTGAAGAAATGGAGCATTTCTTTGCCTTGCCGCCTTATGACCGGCTCAGAAGTTATTTCAATGTCTATGCAGCCGTTTCTTTGTCTCAGGAAACGGGCATCAATACAGTAAACACTTACCGTAACACACGGTTTGGAACGATTTACGGCGGTTCGGAAATGTGTGGAGGTTCCGGTCCGAATCTGATTCCGGATGACGAGCAGATTTTCCCCTATATTACGGAAACCTTAACAGATCTGCCTTCCACTGAAAATGATCTTCGGCGGATGCTGGTGATTCTGATCCCCAATACCAGTGAATATAACGGAGTCACTTACCTGTATGAAGACGGACGGGCTATCTCGATCTGTCCACGTAGTGAACAAGCCTATCCGATGGATACACGGGGAGTTGTGCAGCGTGAGGCCGGCGGCTTCGGTTTCGGGAAACTGGCTAACGAGGCGGTTACGAAAAATGCTTATGCAACAGTTGGTGTTCTGAATACAATCGAAGAGGGACATAGCCGGGGCTGGTATCAGAATATCTCAACTACCGGTAAACTGTCAGAGGTGCCATGGGCTCATTTTATCTTTGATCCCCGCTACAGCGATTATGTGGATGTGTTTGAAGGTGCGTTTGAATATACCCGTAATGTATATCGTTCTGAGGCCAGCAGTTGTATGAATACTGGTATTCCTTATTATAATGCCATCAGCCGTCAGACCATTACGCAACGTATCAAGGAATATGCCGGTGAAACATTTGATCTGAACGAGTTCTATGAAAATGACACTAATGCATGGGGAACAACCCGCGGCCGGTCGGATAACGGTTATATTCAGACAGATGTAACAGCCACCGGTAAATTTAAAATGCCTGTAATTGTAAAAGGGAAATATATCCCTCATAAACCTAAATGCAAGAATAAATAAAATAAAAGAATAAAGATATGAAAACAACGTATTGTATGTGGATGGCGGCTGCTTTTCTGACTGTGGCAGCGTCATGCAGTAATGATAAGACTCCTGTGGTTGAATCAGATGAATTGGAAGTTAAACTGAATCTGGTACATCCGGCCAGTCGTGTTACAGACACTGATTTTGAGGCTCAGGACAAGATCGGTGTATATATGGTTGCCGAAGGAACTGATCTGCAGATCGGTGGCAATGAGGTGAATAACGAGCTGTTCAGCTACAACGGAACAGACTGGACTTCAGAACGGAAAGTATACTGGAATGAAGGCTTGCATGATATTTATGCCTACTATCCGTATGTGAAGAGTATCAGTGATACAGATAACTATCCATTTACGATCAGTCTGGATCAGTCATCAGAAGGTACGGACGGAATTTCCGGATATGAGGCAAGTGATTTCTTATGGGCATCATCAAAGGGAGTGAGTGCTACGGCTGATGCAGTTCCACTGCAGTTCCGTCATTGCATGAGTAAGCTGAAAGTTGTACTTGTGAAAGGCAGTGACTACGAAGGTGAAATTCCTTCGGACTGTGAAGTCTATATTCACAATATGAAGCCCTCAGCCTTAATAGATCTGCAAGAAGGCAGTGTGGAAGTCAGTCCCTATGCAGCTGTTGAAACCGTGAAGTGCCGCAAGCTTAATAATACGGAGTTTACAGCTTGTCTGGTGCCTCAACGTCTTGCCTCCAGAAGACCTTTTGTGGAAGTTGTAACGTCCAATGTTTCTTATATGCTTGAGGGAACAATCTCTTTGAAACAAGGTTATCAGAGTACAGTAACGGTGACCTTGTCACAGAGCCCGGAACAAGTGGAAATAACAATAGGTGGTGGTATTGAGAATTGGGAATAAATGAATCAATAATAGAGTATGACGTTAAAAAAACGATTAATAATTTATTTGTCTGCTGTCCTTGCCTGTTTGCTGTTTGCCTGTGGCGGAGGTGAGGGCGGTAAGGAAGATCCCGTTCATATTGGAGTTTCCGGTGTGGAATTATCAGAAACTTCCTATTCAATGGTGGTCGGTGATTCCTTGCTGCTGAAGGCAGTAATTACTCCTTCGGATGCAACGGATCAAACCGTAAACTGGGATTCTTCAGAAGAGTCTGTGGCTGTTGTGTCAAGTTCAGGACTTGTCTCGGCAGTCGGCAAGGGTACTTGTGTCATTACTGCAAGTGTTGACGGGAAAAGTGCAAGGTGTACGATTACCGTACAGGATAAAACGATAGCAGTAGAATCTATTGTATTATCTGAAGATACTCTGTTGCTGGGAATAGATGATACGGCAACATTAATTGCTACAATCAGACCGGAGAATGCGACAGAACGTGAAATAACATGGACTTCCAGTAATCCGGAGATAGCTACCGTTTCTGATCAGGGTGAGGTTGTTGCCCTTCAGGAAGGAACTTGTACTGTTACTGTTTCAGCAGGCGGGAAATCTGCTGAATGTGTGGTTACGGTAAGTCGGAATGTAATCCCGGTCAAGGAGGTTATATTGTCAGAGACCTCTCTGACCTTGAAGGAAGGTGAGTCATACACTTTGACGGCTACAGTTACTCCGGCAGATGCAACGGAACGGACCGTGACCTGGAAATCAGGAAATCCAGATGTAGCAACAGTTTCAGATGAAGGAAAAATAGAGGCTGTTCATGCAGGAACCTGTATAATTACAGCATCAGCTGGTGGTAAGGTTTCGGAATGTATGATAACGGTTACCAGCGAAACGATTGCAGTAGAACAGATTACTCTGTCTGCAACTTCTCTATCCTTGAAGTTAGGTGATTCTCGTACCCTGACAGCTACGGTTATTCCGTCGGATGCAACCGACAGTCAGGTAACATGGAGCTCCAGTGATCCTTCGGTGGCTACAGTATCAGATCAAGGTGAAGTGACAGCCGTTCGTGCGGGAAACTGTACGATCACAGCTACTGCAGGTGGCAAGTCTGCTACTTGTACGGTTACCGTGAGTACAAAAGAGATTCCAGTAGAACGGATCACTCTGTCGTCCACTTCCTTATCCCTGAAGGAAGGCGACTCTCATATTCTGACAGCTACGGTAACTCCGTCGGATGCAACCGACAGTCAGGTAACATGGAGCTCCAGTGATCCTTCGGTGGCTACAGTATCAGATCAAGGTGAAGTGACAGCCGTTCGTGCGGGAAACTGTACGATCACAGCTACCGCAGGTGGCAAGTCTGCTACTTGTACGGTACGTGTTCAAGGTGCAGGAGGTGTAGATGCTGGTATTGGCTCTTGGGAAGATTCTGATGAAGATTATGGAGGAACAGTAAACTGATATAGAATTTATTAAAAACACTTCGGCGTGCAATCCTGAATATCGAAGCATTTCAGGTTGCACGCCGAAGTGTTTTGTTTCTCCCCGTTCTAGATTTTCTTGTTCTTCCAGCTTCCTTTCCGCAGGTAAAGATAGCTGACGATACCGATACAGGAAGCATACAGATGCTCAGCAGTCCAGCAGAAGGCAACGTCTGCTTTCAGCCCCTGAATGACGATGGTGATATAGACCAGATAAATCACCAGCGCACCCAGTTCAAGGATAAAGGCAGCCTGTGTATTTCCGGTGCCTGAAACGGACTGAAAATAGATGTTTCCCGGAATCATGACCAGGTATGAGGAACACAGTACCCAGAGGGTTGGAACACTGGCTTCCACCAGCTCCGGAATGTCTGTATAGATGCGGAGTACCGGATGGGGAAACAGGGCAATCAGCGCAATGACCGGCAATACGATGCAGGAGCACAGACGGATATGACGGCCGATAAGCGAGCGGACCTGAGCGGTATCACCCCGTCCGATGGCATTGCTGACCAGGGCACTGCATGTCGATGCAAAAGCCATGATGGTCATGAACGGCAGACTGGAAACGCTGCGGATGATGTTTGATATGGCCAGAGGGCGTTCACCGAGATGTTCCACGAAAATGAAGAACAGGAACCAGGTAGACAGGGAAATGAAATTCTGTACCATGGTCCACAGGGAAACGTTCATGATCTGTGTAAGCGAACGGGTACGGAAAGCCGGAATCCGGTTGAGCCCGTATTTACGGTAGTCTATCCGGCGCCAGGTATAGATCACGAAGAAGATTACAGATACCAGTTCGGCAAGGGAGGAACCGATGGCTGCTCCGGCAATACCCAGAGCGGGGAAACCGAAATTTCCGAAGATCAGGGTATAGTTGAATATCACATTGGCCAGTACCATCACGATGGAATTCAGCGTCAGGGTACGGGTCTGGGTAGTTCCTACGAAGAATGCACGGAACATGGCGCCGATGAAAGAGAAGAAAAAGCCGTACACCCGCCAGTGGATATAGCTGGAAGCTGCTCCGGCAATCTTGTCGGAAGTGACCAGCAGTCCGAGTATCTCCTCAGAATAGACCTGGGAGACGGTGAAGATCACTGCACTCATCAGCAGGAGGAAATAAATTCCCTGATAGAAGATGCCTCCGATTGCTTTGTAGTTGCCTTCTCCGTTACGGCGGGCCATCAGAATCTGCGAACCGACCGTGAAGCCGAAACCGATCATGAAAATGGCCAGATAGTATACTCCGGCAATGGCTGAAGCACCCAGTTCCACTTCACCGACCCTTCCCAGAAAGGCGGTATCGGTGATTCCGATCATCTGTTCCATAATCAGACTGATCAGAATGGGGTAGGCCATCAGCCAGATACTGCGGTAAGAATAATCAACGGCTTTCTGTTCCATGGGCACCGGCTGTGAATATCGGGTTAGTTTTGGCACTGATCTCTTCGATATCCAGACGAACGATTTCTGTGCGCAGGAAATTCTTTTCGGCATATCCCATGCCTGCTATCTTATGACCGGGACAATACCTGGCAATCAGCAGGGAAAGAGCTGACATACGTTCAGCTTCATGCAGGGTGCGATAGGCTGAACAGCGCAAAACGACACTTTCGTATGCGGTTGTAAACTGATCAGGGCGCACTTCCGTATGTCCTACTACGCAGAAGGAGACCTTGTTGCAGGCGTCCATGCAGCGCAGTTTCCGTCCCACGGGGGCGCAGTGTATATAAATGGAATTTCCGTGATCCCAAACATAATTGACTGGGATTCCGTAAGCTCCTTCTCCATTTTCATCCTGCATGGAGAGGATGCCGTATGTACCTTCCTTCAAAAGCTGGAAAGCTCTCTTTTCGTCCAATAGCCGGTCCTGCCGACGTAACTGTGAATTGTTGAATTGCATGACTGTCGGATTTTTTTTTGTTAGCGGACCAAAGGTATAAAAATTTTTGAAGACACGGAGACAGCCGGCTGACAATTCTACAGCCGGCACACGGCTCTTTCATTTAAAACAACCTCTATAATCCTTGTTATTCTCCGAAAAAC
>OGIU01000059.1_pt1 | contig 83807 bp, 81 predicted proteins | sample 1571791 | NCBI WGS metagenome assembly OGIU01 (sample SAMEA2582104, study PRJEB24529) | metagenome | biome: Human gut stool | place: China | collected 2011
TGCAAGCACCGGCCGCCGCCTAAAATGACCCATCAACAGGATTTGACAAAGAGCCCTTTTTTTGACTTTTCGAAAATCTGATGATAAATTAAGTTAAGCGAGTTACTAAGCGAACTTTATAAAAGCCATCAATCCTGTGATTTCACCTTGCAGTTATAAATGATTTCAAGTAAAATCCAAAGAGTACATTTGGTTTTCAGCTCAATTATTGGATGATATATATAAATAATGTGAACTTATCACAAATCATTATTGATAAGATTATGCTTTTATTCAATAAAAGATGGTTTTTGCGCCCTATGATGGTATAAAGTAAGTCAGTAACGTAATAGCCGAATTTATGATATGATAAAACTAAATAAAAAAGTTATTATCTAGTTAGTTCAATCAGAAAAGAGTTGAGCAATCAAACAACCATACGATACAGAAAAGAAGTGATTATAATGCGATTAAAGGGAGAAGTTTTAAAACAGGTACGCCGTAAGCGGGGATTGTCCCAAACGGCGTTGGCCGAGGGAATTTGTACCCAAGCGACTATTTCCTTAATGGAAAAGCAAAACCGGATTCCAAAGATGAATATTTTAACGTCTTTGTGTGCCCGCTTGGACATTCCGGTGGACCGGATCATCGAAAACGATGACGTTTCAATGACGGTCTTCTTTGATCAAATCAGTTTGATGTTAGTCAACCATGACTTTGAAGGAGCCCGCAAGAAGCTGAACCGGGTGAAGGTCAAGAAGCTACAAAATGATTTTGACAAGCAACACTACTACTACCTCTTGGGGATGCTCCAAGTGGCGAGTGACCAAGTGGATGATGCTATCTTTAACTTTGAGCTGATTTTGACGCAATTCTCCACCACCAGTGCCAACATCTACTTGGCCATGACCACGATCGGGATGGCCTTGGCATACGAGAAGCGCGGTGACACCGAAAAGGCGCTCCAGTTTGTCGGGCGGGCAATCCACCTGATCGATGACAAGCAGCTTAACGGTGGTAAGCGGCAATGGATCATCTTGTACCACGAGATTTCCGGCCTGTACTATCGTTTAGGCCAGTACCGGCGGGCAATTTCAATGGCTGGACGGGGAATTAAGATCTGCCGGGAAGAGCAAACACTCTTCTTATTGGGTGGTCTTTACATGACCCGTGGCCAGGCGCAAGCTAAGTTAGGCCAGGGCGACGTGGCCCAGGAAAGCTTAACCGTCGCCCTTTCAATCTACAAGATCATGGAAGACGACACCGCACAAGAGACGCTCTCACAAGAATTGAGTCAATTAGTTGAATAACCAAAACAACGCCCCCGCTTACCAATCTGGTAGGCGGGGGCGTTGTTATTAGTTACTAGTGCTTTTTAAAGGAAGTCGGTTGGTTGTCGAGGTCGGTCCGGACTACGAGGACGTCACAGATGGCCATCCGGGTAACGTATTCGGTAACTGAACCGATTAAGATCCTTTCTACGGCGTTTAAACCAGTAGCCCCAATCATGATCAGGTCAGCGTGCATCTTTTCTGGCACTTCCCGGGAGATTAGGGTCTTCGGGGCACCGTATTCAATCGTGTAAGACACGTTGGTCAAACCTTGCTTCTTGGCGTAGTCAACGTATTGATCTAAGGTTTGCTTGGCGGTCTTAGTTACTTGTTCTACCATTGACGAGTCGAAACTAGAAACGTTTTGGAAGGCACGGGTGTCAACGACGTGTAGGAGCTGCAATTCGGTATCTGCACCGTTCCGTAGTGCAACGGCAACGGCCTTCTTAAAGGCTAGTTCGGCTTCCTTGGAACCATCGACGGGCACCAGGATGTGTTGGTATTGTTGAGTCATAATCGGCTACCCCCTTGTTTATTATCTATCCCTATTCTACACCTTTGAAAGGGTTTACGCAAAGTAAGTCTACAAAAGCTAGGGGATTAAGGTCCGGACCACCGTTAAAGTCATTGCTAATTCAAGCAAACAAGCGACGGCAATTGCGCTCAAGGTAATCACCACCGAGCAGGTCAGGGCCAAGATTTCAATGATTACGGCCACGATGATTAACGCTACCCCCCAAAAGAGGTAGAGGCCGGGCATTGGGACCGCCCCCTTTAAGTGGAGGTTAAAGAGCGGGCGGTGGCGGTGGGTTAGTAGGTAGCCCCCCTCAATTAGCAGGATTAGGTTGAAACAGGCGGTGAGCAGTTGGATCAGCATGGTAATTCCTCCCAATAAAAAAGCCAGGCCGGCTAGCCTGGTTAAAAGGTATGTATCAAGCTCCGTTCGTGCCGTTAATTGTCCGACAGTGTTGACCTGTGTGTAAGACAGGTGGGACATGGCAGTTTAGCATTCGGCTACCAAGAGAAAAGGCATGTCGTAAACTAAACGAAGCACTCGTCCCAAAGTAATAAGACTGTAAGGCAAACCTGCTAGATAGACAAGGCGTACACAACAGAGCTTCTATAAGTATATTAGCACATGCTTGGCCAATCTTCAAATTAGCGCTGGGGAGGTTGCTGACCGCGCTGGGCCGCCAAAAGTTGGCGGTATTGCTTGGCAAAGGCGCGTTCGAAAGTCCCGTTTTGCTTGGGCTGGTAGTACTGATCGTTTTTAATCCGGTCGGGGAGGTACTGCTGGGCGACCCAGTCCTCGGGGTAGTCGTGCGGGTAGCGGTAGGTGACCCCGCGCCCCAGCTTTTGGGCCCCTTGGTAGTGGGCATCCTTTAGGTGATCAGGCACGGCGCCGCTATTGCCCTGGTTGACGCGGGCAAGCGCCGCGTCAATGGCGGCAATGGCCGAATTGGACTTGGGGGAGAGGCAGAGTTCAATGACCGCGTTGGCTAACGGAATCCGCGCCTCGGGGAAGCCGATCCGCTCCGCAGCTTGGACCGCCGTGACCGCCCGTTCGACGGCCGGCGGGTTGGCCAGCCCGATGTCTTCGTAAGCGATCACCACTAGCCGCCGGGCGATGCTAACCAGGTCTCCGGCCGCAATTAACTGGGCGAGGTAGTGGAGGGCGGCGTCGGTATCGGAGCCGCGGATCGACTTTTGAAAGGCCGAAATGACGTCGTAGTGGCCGTCGCCGTCCTTGTCGGCGACCAGCGACCGCTTTTGCACCGATTCTTCGATCACGGAAAGGGTGAGGTAAATTTGACCATCGCTCGCCGGTGCGGTGGAGCGGGCCGCGAGCTCTAACCCATTCAAGGCGCTACGCAAATCACCGTTGGTGGCGGTGATTAACTGGGTGCGGGCGTCGTCATCAAGGACGAGGGGTAATTTTCCCAGTCCCCGTTGCGGGTCCTTTAGCGCTCGGTCGATGGCCAGGCCAACCTCAGCTGCGGTCAGGGGTTTTACTTCAAAGATCTGGGCCCGGCTCCGGATGGCCGGGTTAATGGCAATGTAGGGGTTTTCGGTCGTTGCCCCGATTAAGACGATCCGGCCGCTCTCCAAGTGGGGTAAGAGGAAGTCTTGCTTAGCCTTATCGAGGCGGTGGATTTCGTCGAGCAATAAGATAACGGTACCGGACATCTTGGCCTCTTCGGCCACCACTTGCAGGTCCTTTTTGCTATCGGTGGCGGCGTTTAAGGTCCGAAAGGCGTACTTAGTCGAACCGGCAATGGCGCTGGCGATGCTGGTCTTCCCGGTGCCCGGCGGCCCGTATAGGATCATCGAAGAGAGCATCCGGGCCTCAACCATCCGCCAGATGATCTTGCCAGGGCCAATTAAGTGTTGCTGGCCGACCACTTCGTCCAAGGTGCGGGGCCGCATGCGAAAGGCAAGGGGTTCCATCATTCCTGCCCCCCCTTTTTAAAGAGGCGTTGCCACCAGGATAATTGGGGCGCCGGCTGGTCTTGAGCGGCGGCTGGAACCGGGTAGCGCTTGGCCACGTCAATTGGTGACTGGTAGACGGCGTCATCAGCGGCCATCACTAAAGCCAAGCGGTCCGGGTCGGTCTCAAACTGGGGGTCGGTTTTTAAGGTGAAGTTGCCGCCGGCCTGGGCAATTACTTGGACGTAGGGGTGGGTCAATTGATCGGGGAGGTTACCGTTGATGAAGACCTGGGTGACCACCCCCTTTTTTAGTTCGGTTTCGACGGCGGTTGTCCAGGAGCGCTCCTTAATCTGGGCGTTGCTGATGGTTAAACAAACCCGTTCCCGAAAGGTACCTAAGTAGCGCCGTTGCTCATCGGGGTTAATCTTGGGCGTGCCGTAAACCCCGTTTTGCAGGCGCTGTTCTAAGCTGCTTTTTTCTTGGTTATCCATGCCAGTCCTCCTTTTCGTGTTCCCATTGTAGCACACCACGAAAAAAGACCCGCCGAAGCGAGCCTGAATTAAGAATATAGGAGGTATGATTAGCCCTTAACGATTTGGCAGAATTCAATCGTTTCGGCGTTGGGGCCTTCAATGTTGAAGAACTTGATCCCGTGATCCCAGAAGTCGAGGTGTTGGACTTCTGTTTCCTTCATCGTGAAGCCAGCGGCCTTGGCGGCCTTGTAAGCGGCGTCGGCGTCGGAGGTGTTTAAAGACAGGTGGTTGATCGCCCCGGTCTTCTTAACGGCGCCGTCACCAGTCCAGATTTCAAGGGTCAAGTGGGCGTAGGACATGAAGACCACTTGGTTGCCCTTATCGTCAGTGTCAAAGTTCCCGGTCATCTTGAAACCCAACTTTTCCCAGAAGGCGACCGTCTTGTCGAGGTCGTCGGTTGGGATGCCGACGTGTTGAAGATCGTCAAAGTAACCCGCTAAGCTCTTGTTAAATGCCATGATAATTCCTCGCTTTCAAAATCAAACAACAAACAACTAGTTCCCAAGGTCCAAGGCTTGGTGCTTTAACTTCGGGAAGATCAACTTATCGGCCAAGCCCGTGATCCCACCTTGGAAGAGGAGGGCAAAGATAGTCCCCAACCCGAAGTTGGCCAGGCCCATTGCTGGGATGGCGGCCAAAGCCATGATCGTTGGCGGAATGTATGAAGCCCACATAGCCAAGGTGGCGTTGCCCTTGAAGTAGCGGAAGCGCAGGATCTGGAACAGGTCATCGGCCGGGTGCAAGACCAGGTTGACCCGCTGGTAGATCGAGATCGCCACCCCGATGAAGGTCACCCCTAAGAAGTTGATCAAGACGTAGAGGATGATCATCGGTAGGGAGTGGGCGTCGGGCATGATCCGGTTGAAGATGTTGGAGAACCACTGGATGAAAATTGAGAACGGCAGCATGAACAAGAAGTTCCCGAAAATCCGGTGCCAGTCCCACTTGTGCATTAAGATGGCGTTTAGAACGGAAGTCAGCATCCCCAGGATCATGAAGGCCCAAAAGAGCGCCATCGAATTTCCTTTACCTAGGACGGCGTAACCGAGGTTATTTTCGGCGGCGGTCCAGTAGGCGGATCCTAAAAATTGCGGGTGGATGTGGGAACTGGTGACCAAGGTTAAGACGTTCCCCATCGAGTTAACGACGATTGAAAGGGCAAAGTAAGCCAGGGAGGCGGACATTGAAATGGTCCGGCCTTGTACCGGCTTGCTAGTCGCACTAGCAGCATTTGATTCCATAATCTTATTCTCCTTCTCGTTGGTGAAATTATTCACTTATGGTTACTAAATTTACGACTGGTTCGGTTCTATGTCAAGCGGTTGACAGAAAAAAGTTGCCGACCAGGGAAAGTTAGTTAAATCAACGCAACGCCCCGCTATATAATTAGCGGCGATTGGCCATGCAATCGTCTTCACAAATGGTGTGAAAAAGAGCACAAAAAAGGCCCGTTCTACAAGGAAAACGGGCGTAAACTTAGAATGTGAAGTGGCGGTAGTTGCCGACCTCGACGTCGACGCGCGCCACCACGATAAAGGAGGACGGATCGGCGGTGAGGGCGAGTTGGCGGATGTGGCGGAACTGCCCGCGTGGGGTCACGATTTGAACGACGGTGGTCGGTTGGTTGGTGTAAACCCCGGTCCCCTTAATCATCGTCGCCCCGTGGGTAAAGTCTTTGAGCTGGTCGGCGATGGCTTGCGGGTTCTTCGTGTAGATCGAAACGATGACGTCTCGCTGCGAGGAGAAGAAGTGGTCCATTGTGTAGTTGGTAATCAACATCCCAATCAGGGAGTAGACGATCCGGCTGGGGCCAAAGACCAGGGCGGTGATCAAGAGGATGACCCCGTTGATGATGTTGGCAATCGAACCAACGTTACGGTGGAACTTCTTTTGCAAGTAAGTGGTGACGATGTCAATCCCCCCGGTGGTAAAGCCGCGGTTGAAGCACAGGCCGACTCCGGCCCCAATCAAGACCCCACCGACAATCGTGTTGGTTAGGGGATCGGGAACCAGTTGGTAGGAGGGGATGATCTGCAAGAAGATGATGTTAAACAGGACCGCGAGCCCCGAAAAGGTGATGTAGTGGGTCCCAAACACCCGCCAGGCAAAGATGAAGAGCGGGATGTTAAAGATCGCCACCAGAAGCGAGAGGGAGACGTTGATCCCCGCCAACTTTAAGAGGGCTTGGACCAACTGGGAAGCCCCGGTTAAGCCACTGGAATAGGAATTGGCGTGAACCAAGAACATGTTCACCCCGACGGCCGACAGGAGCCCGAAAACCAGGGCGTTTGAGACACGAATAAGGTTGCGACGGACGGTCATGAAAATCCTCCTTAGGTTTAGTTATTGCTTCTATTATCACGTCTGAGATTGACTTTGGCTAGGGGGAATCGGGAAAAGGTATTCGATAAAGATGATACTTTTAGGATCATCATTGGAAAGAGCCATAGTGAACGATATGTTTCTAGTATTCGAAGTGATGAAGGTGAAATTCTTTTCCCTCGTGGGACTCGATTCAAAGTTGTAAAATACTACCAAGATGAGAATGGTAAAAACATAATCGAGGTGGAAGAAGTTGAATGATGAAGAGATGCGACGATTGAGAGCTTTGGATCGACCAACTACTGAACAGTTACGAGAGTGGTTGAAGGATGTCCCAAAGTCAAAATTAACTCCTGAAGAACTAAAAAGACGGGAAGCTTATAAAAAAGCCGCCCACAAAAGGTTTAGGGAGATCGAGAAACGTCGCCAAGAGAGGTCAAACAATGGGAAGTAACGATTTCTTCACGGTAGCCTATAAAATTCTAAGTTACCTCAAGTACTGTTATGAACATGGTGAACAACCTGATCCAGGTGTGATTAATGAGCGAACGCTGCTGATTTCCAAAGCCCAGTACGTTGAGATATTACGAATGTTGAGCGATCACAACTACGTTGAGCGATCACAACTACATTGAAGGAGTTACCTTCACCCACACGAAGGAGGGAGTCTTGTATTCGTTCCAGGACGCAAGAATCACTATCGAAGGCTTGGAATACCTGGCCGAGAACTCAATGATGCAGAAAGCTTTTAGAATCTTTAAGTCGTTTAAAGAATGGCTATAAACGGTTACCAGATGGTAGCCGTTTTTTTATGTCCGTTTCCGTGCAGTTGTGGACGTTAAATAAAACCCGAGACAGGCTCCCAAGCCGTTAAATGCGAGTAGGAGGTTTCAACATGCCACAAGATGTTAACGAGCAACCAAAGAACGTTGCGGAAAATATCGATGTCGAATCACAGGAACAAGCACCGAAGAAGGACGCTCCTAATGTTTTACCAAAACAAAAAGCCGGCCCCGTAACGGAGTCGGCTTTTTTAACAAGTAACCGAGATTACTTGTTGTAGAATTCAACGATCAGGGCTTCGTCGATGTCGGCGTTCATGTCTTCACGTTGCGGAAGACGGGTCAGCTTACCTTCGAGCTTGTCAGCGTCGAATTCAACGTAAGCCGGGCGAGCAACAACGGCTTCAACAGCACCCTTGATAACGTCCAGGTTCTTGGACTTTTCACGAACGGCGATGACTTGACCAACCTTAACTTCGTAGGAAGGAATATCAACGCGCTTGCCGTCAACAGTGATGTGACCGTGGTTAACCAGTTGGCGTGCTTGACGACGCGTGGTAGCTAAACCAAGACGGTAAACCATGTTGTCCAGACGACGTTCAAGCAGAACCATGAAGTTAGTACCGTGAGTACCTTCCTTGATCTTGCCGGCGCGAACGAACAGGTTAGAGAATTGCCGTTCAGTCATCCCGTACATGAAACGAAGCTTTTGCTTTTCGCGAAGTTGGGTCCCGTATTCGGAAAGCTTACCGCGACGGTCGTTCCCGTGGTCACCAGGAGCGTACGGACGACGAGCAAGTTCCTTACCAGTACCAGAAAGTGAAACGCCCAGGCGCCGGGAAAGACGCCAGCTTGGGCCAGTGTAACGTGACATAATTGAATTCCTCCAAATAATTTGTATTGGAGTAAAATAATCCGATGGTGAAGCTGACATTCGTGCAGGCCAATTGGATCGTTCACCCTCGCAGCTGGGTTACTAGAAACACCAACTTGGCATTGGTCTGTTGACGAGCTTGCCTCTTCATTGCTGCATTATTTTACACGTCCACTATCATACAACGCTTAAATCGACCGGGTCAAGCAATTCTTTGAAGGAAAACGGTTAGAAATCCGGGAGTTCAATTGCTTGTCTGGGGATAAGTAGGGTAAGATTATGTTATAATCAAAAGTTAATTAAGACTTAAAAGTATAGGTGGGATTCGGATGTTACAAGTGTTAATTGGGATCATTGCGATTGCCGTGATCGTTGTCATCATTTTTTACGTGTGCCAACGACGGGCGATGCGGGTCATTACAGACTTACGGGCCCGGCTGGTGGCCCTGGAAGAAGCCCGGTTAGCACGCCGGTTGGATGACGCCAGCCTCGCTGACTTAATGGGGGAATCGTTGAAGGTGTTCACCGCCTTGCAAGATGACTACTTAAAGAAGGTGGCCCCGGCCGTTGACGACGCTAACGAACAATTAGAAGAGGTTAGCAAGAACCTAAACGGGCTCAACGTCTTCACCGTGACGGGACAGTTGAACCAGGTTCGGGAGTTAGTCGAAGAGGCCGAACGGCAGCAAAAGCGGGTCGTTGACCGGCTCCAAAAGGCGGACCAAAAAGAAGAAGAGCAAAAAAAGGCGACCGCCACGATGGGCGAGCAACTAGGCGACTTCCAAAAGAAACTGGATGACACCGCCTACCAGTACGGGGATGCCATTCGGCCCTTGCGTTCCCAGTTAGCCGATCTGCAAGAGCAGTTTACCCGCTTTAACGAGATCGCCGCCAAGGGTGATCACGAAGCGGCGGCCGAAATTTTAACCGACTTAAAGGAAAAAGAGGCCCACTTTACCAAGCTGGCTGAGGAGATTCCAGAACTTTATAAGCCACTATTTACCACCTTCCCGGACCAAATTAGCGAGCTGCGTGAGGGCTACCGCAAGCTAGTGGCTAACCACTACCGCTTCCCGGTCAACAATTTGGATGACCAAATTGAAGGCTTAGAGGCGCAACGGCAGACCGCCCTGGATCACATTGCCGCCCTTTCGCTAGCCCCGGTCCGGGTGGCCAACAAGAGTTTGGAAGAAAAAATCGATCACCTATACGATGTGATGCAGAACGAAATGGATGCCCGGCCCCAGGTTGAAAAATTGGTCGGGGTGGTTGGCGATCACCTAGATCACGCTCGCCAGCAAAACCGGGAGTTGATGGCCGAATTAGACCGACTGTCCGAAAGCTACACCCTTAATCACGACGAGGTTGCCCACACCCGCGAGCTAGAAGAACAACTTAAGCAGATCCAAAAGGAATACGAAAAGGATCAGGTAGCCGTTAACGCCCAAGCGGCCGTCGCCAGTCAAGTCCTAGAACGCTTCATGGAAGACGAAAGGGTCTTAACGGCGATCGAAACCCAGCAAAAGGAAATCAATGATGGGGTGGCCTACCTCAGCGAAGACGAGCAGCGGGCCCGCAAGGCCTTGCAACGCTTCGTTACCACGGTCCGGGCCACCAAGCGCCACGTTGAGACCCTCAACTTGCCGGGGCTGCCGCAAGATTACCTGGACTTTTTCTTCCTGGTCTCCGATGAAATTAGCCACTTGGCCAAGGACATGAACCAGCAACGGATCGACATGGAGGCCATCACTAAGGAACTCTTAAAGGTTCAAGGCGACGTTAGCGAATTAATCGACCGAACCAACAAGGTGCGTGACTCGGCGGAACTGACCGCCCGCTTAATGCAATACGGGCTCCGCTTTGTCGATGACAACCAAGAGATTGACGCCGCCATTACCGAGGCGCAAAAACTCTACGACCGCTACGAATACGAGCAGAGTTTGGAAACGATCGGGGCGGCCCTCGAGAAGGCAGAACCGGGTTCCTTCAAGCGTTTGGAAGACAACTACTACGATGAATTAGATGAAGAAGAGTCATAGATAACAAAAGGGGTGCGACGCTGGTCGCGCCCCTTTTGCTATCCAAGCCCCTAGTGATCTGTTATAATTGATCGGTATTTGGAGTCGAACAGGCCATTGGTGACGCACGCAATCACTTTATCCACACTAATGGCATATCTTGCGTTGGTATCCAGCGCGTGTGAAAAGAGGGAACACACAATGATTTATTTTGATAATAGTGCCACCACACAGGCACGCCCAGAGGTCCTTGCGACCTACAAACAGGTTTCCGAGAAGATTTGGGGGAATCCCAGTTCTTTACACAAGCTCGGCGAAACGGCTTGGAACCTGCTAGAACAAACCCGGACCCAGATCGCCAATACCTTTGGCGTTCAACCCGGTGAAATCCTGTTTACTTCCGGCGGCTCGGAGGGGGACAACTGGGTCATTAAGGGAACGGCGCTTGCAAAGCAAAAGTTTGGCAAGCACATCATCACCTCATCGGTGGAACACGCCGCCGTTCGTAACGCGATGCAAAGCCTTGAAAAGTTGGGCTTTGAAGTCACCTACCTGCCGGTTGACAAGGAGGGACGGGTGAACCCCGCAGACGTGAAGGCCGCCCTGCGTAAGGATACGATCTTAGTTTCGATCATGGCCGTCAACAATGAGGTCGGCACCATCCAACCAATTAAAGAAATCGGTGCAATCTTAAAGGACTACCCGACCGTCCACTTCATGGTCGACGCCGTTCAGGCCATTGGTAAGGGTTTAGACGACCTGGTCTTTTCCGAACGGGTCGACTTTGCCACCTTCTCTGGTCACAAGTTCCACGCCCCCCGCGGAACTGGCTTTATTTACAAGCGGGCTGGCCGTAAGTTAGCCCCACTGATCGATGGCGGTGGGCAAGAACGCGGGTTGCGCGGGGGAACCGAAAACACCCCGGGTAACGCCGCCATGGCCCGGGCAATTCGTTTAATGAAGGAACAAGAAACCACGGATGTCGCTAACGAACAGGCGGTCCGCAAGGCCATTTACGATCACATCAGCCAGTTTGACCACGTGGAAGTCTTCTCCGGCTTAGGCGCCGGCTTTGCCCCTCACGTGTTGACCTTTGCCATCGTCGGGGTGCGGGGCGAAACGATCGTCCACGCCTTTGAAGAACACGACATTTACATTTCAACCACCAGCGCATGCTCATCAAAGAAGCACTCGGAGGCCTCTACTTTGGCCGCTATGAAGGTGCCGGATAACGTTGCCACCTCGGCCGTGCGGGTTAGTTTGGGGGACCAAAACACCCTCGCCGATGCCGAAGAATTTAACCGGGTTTTTGATCAGCTTTACGCCGGGTTTAAAAAGATTATTGATTAAGGAGAACCGTTCATGAAGTACGATGAAATTATGGTCCGCTACGGTGAATTGTCCACCAAGGGCCACAACAAGAAGTCATTCATTGACCGCTTGGGTTCCAACGTTAGAAAGGCGCTCCACCAATACGACCAGGTCAAGATTCACCCGAACCAGGACCGGTTGCACGTGGAGTTAAATGGGACCGACGCCGAACCAGTCATGGAGCGGCTCAAGCAGGTCTTTGGGATCCAAAACTTTTCCCCGTCCTTGCGGGTGGAAAAGGACTTTGATTCCGTGGTCGAAGCGGCCGTAGCGATATTTAAGGAACAGGTCCAGGGGCCGACCACCTTCAAGGTGGAAACTAAGCGGGCCGACCACAAATTCCCGATGGGGACCTTTGAAATGAATAAGCAACTGGGGGGCGCCCTTTTGAAGGCATTCCCAACCGACTTATCCGTGGACGTTCACCACCCGGACATCACGCTGCGGGTCGAAATCCGCTTAAACGGGATTTACCTGACCAGCGCCAAAATTTTAGGGGCCGGTGGTCTGCCGGTCGGCACCGCCGGGAAGGGAATGATGATGCTGTCGGGGGGGATCGACTCCCCGGTGGCCGCCTACCTAGCGCTGAAGCGGGGCGTTTCCTTAGAAATGGTCCACTTCTACTCCCCGCCGTACACCTCCGAACAAGCCCTGGCCAAGGCCAAGGAATTGACCGGGAAGTTGGCTAAGTACTCCGGCTCGATCAAGTTCATTCAGGTGCCGTTTACCGAGATCCAAGAAACGGTCAAGGAAAAGGTACCGGAGGGCTACTTGATGACCGTGCAACGCCGCTTGATGTTGCGCTTGGCCTGTGCCCTAGCCCAAAAGCGGGCGGGCTTAGCCGTCTTTAATGGTGAGTCCCTGGGGCAAGTGGCTTCCCAGACGATGGAATCAATGTTGGCGATCGAAGACGTTACCACGATGCCAGTGCTGCGTCCGGTGCTGTCCTACGACAAAAACGAGATCATCAAGATCGCCGAAGACATCGACACCTACGACCTGTCGATCTTGCCTTACGAAGACTGCTGCACCGTCTTCACGCCGCCTTCGCCAAAGACCAAGCCAAACCTGAAGCGGGCCCGCTCATACGAGGCGCGCCTAGACGTGGAAGGCTTGATGCAACGGGCCTTGGACGGAATTGAGATCACCGAAATTCACGCCGGCGACGAATTCTTGAACCAAAACCAAGACGTCTTCGCGGAATTACTATAATTGTTAGTCAAGGGGCTAGGGAACCAGTTACGGTTTCCTGGCTTCTTTTTTTGTTGCTTGCTACCTTTGGGGACAGGACAAATCTACAAATTTACGCAAACTGGAAGTGCGATCCAACCTTCTCGACGGGCCGTATGGCTAAGCTAGGGCAAATGGTTGTCGCCCTCGGCGCCGTTCTTCGCCCGTACTTAGATACTAGGCCCGTGGTTGGGTCGCACTCCTTTTTATTGCACAAATCCAAATATTTGTCCTGTCTCACTTTCGGCTTTGCGCTACTCAGTTTTCCCAATTGACCATTGAAACTAACCTAATTTCGACTTTCTTTTACACCAAGGTGGAGTATAATCGCTAATGTAATCGGTTACACAGAACCTAAAGGAGGTTGACGATGGTTATTTCGTGGTGGGGAGCGCTGATTGGCTTGGCGCTCGCAATCTACTTAATTTTAAAGAAGCTCAATCCGGTTTATTCCCTGATGCTTGGGGCGATTATTGGGGCCTTGCTCGGTGGGGCCAGCCTGACTGGTACCATTGACATCCTAGTCAAGGGGGAGCAAAGCGTCATGGGGACGGTGCTACGGGTGCTAGCCGCCGGAATGCTAGCCGGGGTAATGATGGAATCCGGGGCTGCCGAAACCTTGGCTCGCACGATCGTGGATAAGCTGGGCGATCGAATGGCGATTTTGTCACTGGCCCTAGCGACGATGGTCATTACCGCCGTGGGGGTCTTCATTCCGGTGGCCGTTTTGATCGTGGCGCCAATTGCCCTGGAAGTGGGGCGACGGATGCATATTTCTAAGCTAGCCCTCTTGGTCGCCTTATCCGGTGGCGGTAAGGCCGGGAACATCATTTCGCCTAACGCCAACACGATTGCGGCGGCCAAGGGCTTTGGGCTCGAGTTAAGCCAGGTCATGATCGCCGACTTTATCCCGGCGGTGGTGGCCCTGATTGTGACGGTGATCGTGGCCCGCTTGTTGGTTAAAAAGGGCGACGCCGTTATGGAAGCCGATTTAGGCGACATGGTGGATAGTGACACCGGCAACTTACCCACCCTTGGTCAGGCCGTGGTGACCCCGATTTTAGCAATTGTCTTACTCTTATTAAATCCCATCGGCCAAGTTGCCCATTTGACGCTGTTGACTAAGGTGAACTTAGACGCGACCTACGTACTGCCGTTTGCCGCGATTGTCGGCGCCCTGGTGATGAAAAAGGGCCGGGAGTTGCGCGATTACGCCCGGGTCGGGATGACGCGGATGACCGACGTGGTCTTGATCTTGATTGGGGCCGGGGCGATCGGGGCGACGATTACCTCGTCGAACCTGCCACAACTCTTAATCAAGGGAGTGGAGGCTAGCCACATGCCCGGGGTCTTGTTGGCACCGATCTCCGGGATCTTAATGGCGGCCGCCACCGCCTCGACTTCGACCGGGGTCATCCTAGCGACCGGCTCCTTTGCTAAGGCGATCTTAGGCTTTGGGGTCGCGCCACTGGCCGCCGCCGCCATGGTCCACACCGGGGCGATCGTGATCGACCAGCTGCCACAGGGGAACTACTTCCACGTGACGGCCAACGCCATGCACATGGACCTGAGGCAACGGTCGCAAGGGATCCTATATGAAGCCATGGTTGGGGGCTCGGCAATGCTGACCGCCACGATTCTCTACGGTTTCTTACACCTGATTTAAGGGGGAAGTAAAATGAAGTTTGTGATTGCGCCTGATTCGTTTAAGGGCAGTTTAACGGCTAAGGAAGCGGCCACCGCCATGGCGACCGGCATTAAACGGGTTTATCCCGACGCCGAGCAAACCTTGGTGCCCATGGCCGATGGGGGTGAGGGAACGGTGCAGTCTTTAGTCGACGCTACCAACGGCCAGCTCTTGATCAAGACCGTTCACGGCCCGCTTAACCAACCGGTTCAAGCCCACTATGGCTTGCTGGGTAATTCCAACACGGCGGTGATTGAGATGGCCGAGGCCAGCGGGATTGGCTACGTGACCGAAGAAACCAAGAACCCGCTGATCGCCACCACTTACGGGACCGGGGAGCTGATTTTGGATGCCGTTAGCCACGGGGTCGATCAAATCATCATCGGGATTGGCGGCAGTGCCACCAACGATGGGGGTGCCGGGATGGCCCAGGCCTTGGGAGTGAAACTTCTCAATGATGCCGGCGAGCAGGTGGGCCTCGGCGGTGGCGCCCTGGGGGAAGTCGCCCACGTTGACGTCAGTGGGGTCGACCGCCGCGTCAAGGAAGTGAAGGTGTTAATCGCCTCTGACGTCACTAACCCCTTGACCGGGCCGGAAGGGGCGTCGGCCGTTTTTGGCCCGCAAAAGGGGGCGACCCCGGAGATGGTCAAGCTTTTGGATGACAACCTGCACCACTACGCGGCGGTGATTAAAGCCGACCTGGGCAGGGACCTGGAGGAAAAGCCGGGAGCCGGGGCGGCTGGCGGATTGGGGACCGGGCTCTTGGCCTTTACCAACGCCACCATGCAAAAAGGAATTGAACTGGTGGTTGAGTACAGCCAGTTAGAGGAGCAGGCGGCCGGCGCCGATTACGTTTTGACCGGCGAGGGGAGCATCGATTTTCAGACCAAGTTTGGTAAGACCCCGTACGGCGTGGCTAAGACAACCAAGCGGGTGGCCCCCCAAGCGCCGGTAATTGGGATCGCCGGTCACCTCGGTAAGGGCGTGGCCGAACTAGCCGACGAGGGCGTGATCGACGCCGTTTTTGCCAGCCCGTCTGGAGCCAAGTCCTTAGAACAAGCGATTGCCGACGCCGCCCAGGACGTGGCGCTGACCGCGGAGAACGTTGCCCGGCTGGTTAAGGTTAGTCATTAATAAGGAAGTGCGATCCAACCTACTCGACAGGCCGTGGGCTAAGGATAGGACGGGGGTTGATGCGGTACGCATCGTTCTCCAGCCAGACTTAGCCACTAGGCCTGTGGTTGGGAGCACGTTATCTTGGGAAGTGTGACTCAACCATTTGGCAGGCCGGATGTAAGATCGGTCGAAGGTGAATACGTTAGCTAATAGAGCCCCTGAATCATTATGGTTCAGGGGTTTTGTCGTTGTATCGATTGACCATTGAGATTAAATCATTAAGGAACTTACGATTAAATAAATCGTTTTACGAGAGTGAGAGTTTGAAAATGTTCAAATTAAAGTATCAGGTGGTAAATAATACAATCTTTATGAACATTAGTTGAAATAATATCGAAATTATTGATTCTAATTTTTATGGATGGAGGACCAGGGGTCGGGGAACCCAGTTATTTAGGGAGGATTAATTATGAACAAGCACCACAAACGCTACGTCGTGACTGGCTTGCTTTCTGCCGTAATTCTAACGCCACTAGCGGTTCAGTCCGTAAGGGCGGCGACGACGACGGAGCCGGTTGCTGAGCAAGCCAACATTACGAATTGGATTGCCAACACACCGGAGCAGATTAGCGCTAATATGTCCCGGCAAAACATTAACTTGGGTGATCTTAATGGGACGCGTTACGTCGTTCAATGGGGGGACACCCTTTCGCAAATTTCAGCGGTCACCCACATTTCAGTGGCTAAGTTGGCTTACGATAACCAGATCAAGAACATTGACCTGATCTACGTTGGGCAGGTACTAATTCTAAACGCTAATGGCTACGTGCCGCAAAGCTACTCCTATTCTGGGAATGGGCAGGGGGTTGCCCAGACTCATACCAATCTGAATCAAAACCAGAACCAAGCGAAGATCGTTGTTTCACCAATTAACAACGCCAATAGTGTCAGCTCATCATCGAGCTCTAGTTCAAGCTCATCTTCAGATTCAGACTCCGCTTCGGACGCAACGGATGATAGCGCTGCGGCAAACGATCCATCTAAGGCAGATGATACGGATAGTGCTGCGGCAGCCAGTGCCAAGGAAAGCGACTCGGCAGCAAGTTCGGCTTCTAGCGCATCGAGTTCCAGTTCCGCTAGTTCAAGCTCCGACAGTGCCGATAGTGCTTCGTCGGCAAGTGATTCTTCAAGTGATGGCGATTCTTCATCGGCTTCGGCAGCCACTAGTTCTAGCAAGGAAAGTGATGCCGATTCAGTGTCTAGCGCTAGCTCTTCATCAAGTTCCAGTTCGAGCTCATCCAGTGCATCAAGTGCAAGTTCCAGTTCCGCAACCTCTTCAGATGATTCCGATTCAGAGAATGACACGATGAACCGCAAGACCTTCTTCAAGAAGACCGTGGAACAGATGCAACAGATTTACGATGACAAGTGGGATGAGGGGGTAGATCTTAAAGTTCAGTATGGAACAAAAGGACTTCCAAAGAACCACAAGAATTATAAGGCCTTGACCTTAGATAGCGAAGTAATGATGGGGGAAGGTGGTAAAAAGATCTTTAAGCATGATGATCCAAAAGCTGAAGCAAGTGCTTTAAAAAAATTAACCTTGATTTAATTATGGATGATCAGGAAATTTCGCAAAAGTATAAGCATATCGCAATCGAATATGTTAGCCACGATAACGATCGAGACCAGCAATATCGCGTTTACCTCTGGAAGTCAGGGGGGAGCGTGATGAAGAAAAAAGGAATTTGACTTACGTTGCTAGTGGTGTTGGTCGCAGCCGGTGGGTGGCTGGCCTACGCTACCCATTCGGTTGCCTCGGCGGTTCCAGGTCACGTCTATAAGTACACCGGGGCCAATGGTAAGCAGGCTTACATGACCTTTTCGGCAACCAGCGATGCCGTGGTGATTAGTTCATCAAAGCAAACGGCGCTCAGTGCGGATCAAAGTACTAGTGGTTTTAACAAGGCTTACCAAGAGCAAACAGAAGACCAAGGCACCTGGACTTATAAGGGGCAGGGTAGTCACTTGACGGTGGCGGTAGTTCGCGATGGTAAAAGTTCGCAATGGCAATATGACTGGGTAACGGTGCTGGGAAGTAAATTATATTCGCCGCACTTCACATACCAGATTGCGGATGCTGGGAGCGGGATTAGTAAGAAAGCCACCAACTTTGAACGAATCGATTAATGTTGAAACAACAGAAAAAATGGGGGAGAAATATTATGGTTGAATCAGCAGCATCAAATAGTAAGGGCGATCAATTCGCCGTTAGTTTATTAACGCCGTGGATCAAAGGGACCATGGACATCGATGAAAGTTTCCTGCAGATTGACATGCCCAACACCGTTTTGTTTGGGATGCTTCCGGCGGGGAAGTCTAAGGATTCCACGCCGCTCAGTGGGGTGATCAACGTTTACACGTCTAACTCCTACAAGATTGGTGCCATTATCTTGGGAGCATTTGTCTTGTTAGGGTTAAGCATGATTGGGTCATCGATTGTCGGCGCCCTGATTCTCATCTTGATCGGGGTCGCCATCTTTGGGAGCGGGATCAAGACGACTTTCTCCTATGAACGGTCAGGGATTGCTAAGTCAATCGATGTTCCGTTCTTTGAAGCCAATCACGTTCGGGAATTTGAGGAAAAGGTATTGGCACGGATCCAAGGATTCCAAGATGACCGCAACGTTCGGATGCAAACCCAAAAGTCAATGGCCCAAAGCCGGGAAAATGCTCAGGCAATCGTGGACGCTGTGAAGGGGCAAGCCGGGCGAGCCAAGTCAACAGAACCAGCCAGCAGCTGGCTCAATGGCCTTTTGCCCAAACTATGGTGAAGGACTTGGACCGGGAGCTAAGTTCTGCACCCACTGTGGAACCAAGATTGTTTAACTAAACTAAATTAAAGTGTCCACCCCACATCAGATGGACATTTTTCATTAATTCAGGAGTTGACGATAGGGAGGATCATCATGCAAGAAAAACTGACGAAGCTACTAAAGGACCGCCGGATGCTTGGGGGACTCGGGGCGGCGATTTTAATCATTGTGATTGCCGTCTTGATTCACGGCCGGACGGTCAACGTGTTGCAAAACAAGTACTTTGAACCGAAGTACGAAGGGATCGACACGCAAGGCTATATCACATACAAATCGCGTTACCAACTCTACAAGTCAATTGGGGATATCTTGGCAAAAAAGGCTAAGTTGACCAAGATGGAAACCGAAGCGATCGTTGGGGATGGGTCGAACACTAGCTATATTTTGGATGGCGACAAAGTTAATGACTACCTAGAAGAGCATTACTTTGATCTTTCAAACACCGACAAGGAACACCTCTCCCTGTTCAAGCGCTAGGCAAGCGAGATTACAATTTCTGTCAGTGTTAACGGAAAGGAAACCTCGACATCAGGGCTGAAGAACGGTGATAAGGTTACGTTTGAAATTAAGGTTGCTAAGGACGCCGAAAAGAAGAACCCGATCCGGGCAAGCAAGAAGACCTACAAGGTTTCCGGTTTGAAGGAACGGAAAACGATCAGCCTTTCCTCTGTGTACAGTAACTTAAAGATGAAAGCTGAAGGTGTTAAATCTAAGCATAAGAGTGAGAACAGCATTCAATTTAGCTACACCGGTAAGCCGAAGATAGACTTGGGTGACTTGGATGATTCCTACGATAACAAGGGGTACGTAAACGGTAATAAAGTCACTGTCAAGGCAAGCATCCTCTTAAAAAAGTTACGTGAAAATAATCCAGACTACAAGTTTACCGGCTCGGGGAACCACACGTACACGGTCAGCGGATTAGTGGACAAGAGTGCTGACTACAGTAAGCTAGTCAATTACGTTGATAGCGAGAAGAAAAAAGAAGAAGATTCCAAAATCGTTTATTAAACGAGCATTACCAAATTGGGTGACCTTCAAAAGGTTTACGTAGGGAGGAACACCTATAGTGATGGCAATAAGTATGAAGCCATCTTGGTTTACACTAATTCTGACAGTGACTCAGACGAAAAAGTTCTGTACTGTAAATTAGATGGCCTTACCTTCAAAAATGGGAAGTTACAGGGCGCTGATAACTACCGCATTACGAGCGATGGAGATGTTGATGACATGCTCCAGCTTAAGTAACCTGTTTTCAATTCAGTAAGGGTGTACCCCTTTACCCAGTCCAAGCGCTCACCAATTTCGGTGGGCGTTTTTCTGGTGAAAGGCAAGCCCAATCTGCTATACTTAACCCATAGTTGCTAGATTAAAGAATCATTAAAGGGAGGTCACAATCGTGGAAGTAACGATCAATGGTGAACACCGTCAATTAGTAGGAAACCCGCCGGCCGTCGGTGAAGACGTTCCGCACTTTAAGGTCTTTGATAAGGATAACCAAAAGATCAAGACCCGGGAACTGTTTGGCAAGCCCACTTTGATTTCGGTGGTGCCTAACATCAACACCTCGGTCTGCTCAATTCAAACCAAGAAGTTCAACCAACTGATGGACCAATACCCAGGCGCCAACTTCTTAACGGTGTCGACGAACACGATTGAAGACCAGCAAAACTGGTGCGCCGCTGAAGGGGTTAAGAACATGAAGATGGTGGCCGATTCGGAACAATCCTTTGGTTACGCCCTCAAGGTTTTGATTCCGGACGAAGGGATCCTGGCCCGTTCAATTTGGGTGCTGGATGCCGATGGCAAGATTGTCTACGAACAAGTGGTGCCAGAAGTCGTTGACGAACCAGATTACGACGCCGCTTTAGCCGCCCTGAAAAAGTTGCTCTAGGACTTGACGGCTGGCGAAAAGTTATCTATGATTTAAGTCATTCAATGCGATGAACGAGAGAGTAATGAATAGAGGGACCGCCTAAGCGAGGATCCGGTGGTGGAAAGGATCCCGGCACTCTGATCATGAAGGTAGCTCGTGAGCAGGAGTCCTGAATTAAGTAGGGGTTCCCGGTTCATTTACCGTTATCAAATGGCAAAGAGGGAGTGGCAGTGGCCACTTCAAATTAGGTGGTACCGCGAGAAGACTCGTCCTATGTTAGGGCGGGTCTTTTTTGTACCCGTTACCGAAGGGAGAAATTTAAATGACCGAAAAAGAAATGGCAACCAAATTCGACCCCCAAGCGGTCGAAGAAGGGCGCTACCAATGGTGGATCGACCAAGGTTTTTTCAAGCCGTCTGGGGATAAAAAGGCGCACCCTTACTCCATCGTGATCCCGCCGCCAAACGTGACCGGGAAGCTGCACCTGGGCCACGCTTGGGACACGACCTTACAAGATATTATCATTCGCCAAAAGCGGATGCAGGGCTACGACGTCTTGTGGCTGCCGGGGATGGACCACGCCGGGATTGCCACCCAGGCCAAGGTGGAAGCCCGGTTGGCCAAGCAAGGGGTTTCCCGCTATGACCTGGGTCGCGAAAAGTTTGTTAAGCAGGTTTGGGACTGGAAGGACGAATACGCCGCCATCATTCACCAGCAATGGGCCAAGATGGGGATCTCCGTTGATTACGACCGGGAACGCTTTACCTTAGACGAAGGGTTAAACAAGGCCGTGCGCAAGGTCTTCGTTGACCTTTACAACAAGGGTTTGATTTACCGGGCCACTTACATCATCAACTGGGACCCGAAGGCGCGGACCGCCTTATCCGACATCGAAGTCGAACACAAGGACGATAAGGGCGCCTTTTACCACGTCAAGTACCCGTTCACCGACGGGACGACCTTCAACGGCAAGGACTACATCGAAATCGCCACCACCCGGCCAGAAACGATGTTTGGTGACGAAGCCGTCGCCGTGAATCCAAGCGACGAACGCTACAAGGAACTGGTCGGCAAGCACGTAATGGTGCCGCTGGTTAACCGCGAAATCGAAATCATTGCCGACGATTACGTGACGCCGGACTTTGGGACTGGGATGGTGAAGATTACGCCGGCCCACGACCCGAACGACTTCCAAGTTGGTAAGCGCCACAACCTGCCGGAATTAAACACGATGAACGAGGATGCCTCGATGAACGAAAACGCCGGCAAGTACGTCGGCATGGACCGGTTTGACGCCCGGAAAGCGATCGTCAAGGACCTCCAAGACCAGGGTTACATGCTCAAGATCGACCCAATCGTGCACTCCGTTGGTCACTCCGAACGGACCGGGGTGCAAGTCGAATCCCGCCTGTCGACCCAGTGGTTCGTGAAGATGAAGCCGCTGGCAGAACGGGCCTTGGCTAACCAAAAGACCGATGACCGAGTCAACTTCATTCCGGAACGGTTTGAACACACCTTCAACCAGTGGATGGAAAACGTTCACGACTGGGTGATCTCCCGTCAACTCTGGTGGGGGCACCAAATCCCGGCCTGGTACCACAAGGAAACCGGCGAGATGTACGTCGGAATGGAAGCCCCAGCCGATGCGGAAAACTGGGTTCAAGACAAGGACGTCTTAGATACCTGGTTCTCCAGCGCCTTGTGGCCATTTTCGACGATGGGCTGGCCAAACACCGATGCCGAAGACTTCAAGCGCTACTTCCCAACCACCACGCTGGTAACGGGCTACGACATCATTTTCTTCTGGGTCTCCCGGATGATTTTCCAATCCCTGGAGTTCACCGGCAAGGCGCCGTTTAGAAACGTCCTCTTGCATGGTTTGATCCGTGACGAACAAGGGCGTAAGATGTCTAAGTCCCTGGGTAACGGGATCGACCCGATGGACGTGGTAGAAAAGTACGGGGTTGACGCCCTGCGCTGGTTCTTGGTAACTGGTTCAACGCCGGGCCAAGACATCCGCTTCTCTTACAAGAAGATGGACGCCTCTTGGAACTTCATCAACAAGATCTGGAACGCCAGCCGGTACGTGATCATGAACCTCGGTGACATGCCGGCGCCACAACTGCCGGACCAAAGCAAGTGGGACCTGGCCGACCGCTGGATCCTGAGCCGCTTGAACACGACCGTCAAGGACGTTACCGCCAAGTTCGAGAAGTTTGAATTCGGGGAAGCTGGCCGTGACCTATACAACTTCATTTGGAACGACTTCTGTGACTGGTACATCGAAATGACCAAGGAGAAGTTAAACAACGGGACTGACGAAGAAAAGGACGCCACCAAGAACATCTTGGGTTACGTCTTAGACCAGACCCTGAAGCTGATCCACCCAATCATGCCGTTCGTAACTGAAAAGCTGTGGCAGGCAATGCCGCACGATGGTCAATCGATCATGGTAGCGGACTACCCGGTTGAACACGTCGAACTGGCCAACCAAAAGGCCGAAGGGGAAATGGAAGACCTGATCGAACTGATCAAGGCCGTTCGTAACATCCGGAACCAAGCGGGCGCCCCAATGTCGTCACCGGTTAAAATGATGATTAAGGTGGATGATCAGGCCCACGCCGCCGTCTTCAACGAAAACCGGGATTACCTTGACCGCTTCTGCCACCCGTCAGACCTAACGATTGCCACCGAAGTCGACGTGCCGAAGCTGGCGATGAGTGGGATCTTGGCCGGCGCCACGGTTTACATCCCGATGGCCGAACTGGTGGACCTGGACGAAGAACGGGCCCGGATGGAAAAGGAAATTACCAAGCTAGAAAAAGAGGTTGCTCGTTCAACCAAGAAGCTGGGGAACGAAAAGTTCGTCAACAGCGCCCCTGAACAGGTGGTGGCCAAGGAACGGGCCAAGGCCGAAGAGTGGCAACAAAAGTTAGCGAGCGCCAAGGAACGCTTGGCGAGCCTGCAAGAAGGATAAAGTGAGTGTGACCCAACCTTCTCGACAGGCCGTTGGGCTAAGCTAGGGCGGGGGTTGATGCGGAACGCATCGTTCTCCGGTCGTACTTAGCCACTAGGCCCGTGGTTGGGAGCACGATATCAGGAAGTGTGACCCAACCTTCTCAGCGGACCACGTTATCCGTCATAGTTAAGAATCAGATGAGGGGTTGGGAAAGTTTTCCCAGCCCCTTTAATGAAAAGGGAAAATAATGGAAGAGATTACAACTTACGACCAGGCCCTAGCCTTCATTCACGGCCGGACCCGGTTCAAAAAAATTCCGACCCTCAAAAGAATGCGCCTCTTTTTGGAGCGGCTCGGCAACCCCCAAGAGGGCCTGAACATGATCCACATCACCGGGACCAACGGTAAGGGGTCGACGGTGGCGATGACTAGGGACATCTTGGGCGCCAGTGGCCTGCGCGTGGGGACCTTCACGTCGCCCTTCATTACCCGCTACAACGAACGGATGGCCATCGATGGGCAGCCAATTAGTGACGAAGATTTGACCCGGATCGCTAACCGGGTCGCCAAGGTGGCGACGGTGTTAGACCAGGAGCTAACGGAGGGCGGGCCGACCGAGTTTGAAATCGGTACGGCGATTATGTTTTGCTATATGAATGAGCAACGCCCCGACCTGGTCATTTTAGAGGTGGGGATTGGGGGCAAGTGGGATTCAACCAACGTGATCGAAGCCCCCTTGGTAACGGCGATTACGACCGTCGGTTACGACCACATGCGCTACCTGGGCGACACCTATGAACAGATCGCTAGCCACAAGGCGGGAATCATCAAGGAGGGGGCGCCGCTAGTCATTGGTCACCTCCCGACCAGTGCCCGGGAAGTGGTGGCCCAAGTGGCCAAAGCTCACCACGCTAAATTGTATGAGCTCGGGACCGACTTTGACGCACCAAACGTCACTCCCCACGCCCTGTACCCAACCGTTTCATACTCGGGGCTAGGGCTACACCGGGCCCAGTTTAAGTTGGGCCTGGCCGGCGACTACCAGGTGGCAAACGCCGCCGTGGCGATCACGGTTAGCCAACTGGCCTTAGCCGCCCTGGGGCTACCGGTGCTAGCCAAGGACGTCAGGCGGGGCTTAGAAGAAAGTGCCTGGCCGGCCCGGATGGAAGTAGTTAACGATGAACCACTGATGATTTTAGACGGGGCCCATAACCTGCCGGGGGTGCAGGCGCTCGTGCAAACGATCAAGGACGACTTTTTTGATCGGCAGGTCTACTTGGAAGTGGCGATCCTGGCCGATAAGCAGTATGAACTGATGCTGGGCGAATTAGCGAGCCTGGCCAACGTTCACTTGCTGGTGACTCACTTTGCCGGGCCGGCAGCGAGCCGCCCCAGTGCGGACCTAGGATTGGCCGTTAAGGAACTGGCGACCCGCTACCCGGTGGAATACGTCCCTAACTGGCAGCTGGGGATCGCCCGGCTGGCCCAAGAGGCCCAGGGTGACGACGTAATCATCATCACCGGCTCCTTGTACTTTGTTTCCGAAGTTCGCCAATTTTTATTAGACTAATTTCGTTAAAATAAACCTCCTCACCGTACTTAGATGGTGAGGAGGTTTTAATATGCTAAAACAACAATTACAATTCCCGCTTTACCACCAGACGATTCACGAGGCCTTGCCGGATCCCGACTTGGCCCAGCATTTTTTGGACCGCTTCCCAACTCCCCGGGCGCTACATAACATCACGGCCGAAGAAGAAGAGGAGTTGACCGAATACGACCAACAAGCCTTTAAACCACTGCTGGCGGCGGTCAACCTGGGGACGATGGCGGTACGCTCACCCCACGATCTCTACGGGCAGGCGGCCTCGTCGACCTCGGTGGGGACGGCGCTGATCGACGAGTTTGCCGGCGAAGAACAGGAAATGGTGGTGGCAATGTGTACCGACGTCCACAATAAAATCATCGCCACCAAGCGGCTCTTCATTGGCGGGACCAGTGAGTGTTCCACTTATCCTAATCAGGTGTTCCGCTTCGCCATTAAAACCGGGGCGCACGGGGTGATCTTGGCCCACAACCACCCATCCGGTTCTCCGGCCCCTTCAACGGCCGATATGATCTTTATTAAACGGATGGAAGAAGCCGGTAAATTAATTGGCATCGCCCTGATTGACGCCCTCGTGGTGGGCAGAAGGGATTACTATAGTTGGCGCGAGGCCCGTCAAGAAGAGGAAGAAACCGATTGGTGAAATCTTAAATAATCGTTAACGCTCTGGGGCGGATCTGTCAATTCCCGGGCCATTATAGTATAGTAGGGTCTGTTAATCTAACGTTTGGCTATGATATAATATCGGCGATATGGATTACCACAAAAGAACGTATTAAACGTACAAACGAAGGGAAGAAACAGATTGCCATTAGGATTTGGAACTAAAAATATTGGTATCGACCTCGGAACTGCCAATACAATTGTTTACATTGATGGAAAGGGCATTGTCTTGCGGGAACCGTCCGTGGTTGCACGTAAGAAGGGTACCGGCGAAGTAATTTCCGTTGGGTCCGAAGCTCGGGACATGATTGGGCGGACCCCGGCAAGTATCGTTGCCATCCGGCCAATGAAAGATGGGGTCATTGCCGATTATGACACCACCGTTGCCATGATGAAGTACTACATGGACAAGGCGCTGGGCAACAACGGCGGCAAGCCATACGTAATGGTTTGTGTCCCAAGTGGGATCACCGAAGTTGAAAAGCGGGCCGTGGTTGACGCAACCCGGGTTGCCGGGGCGCGTGATGCTTACGTTATCGAAGAACCATACGCTGCTGCTATTGGGGCTGGCCTGCCAGTCATGGATCCGACCGGTTCAATGGTGGTTGATATTGGTGGTGGGACGACGGACGTGGCGACGATTTCCTTAGGGGGCATCGTATCCAGTCGTTCAATTCGGATGGCTGGTGACAAGATGAACGACGCCATTGCCCAATTTGTCCGCCAAAACAAGAGCCTCTTGATTGGGGAACGGACGGCCGAAAAGTTGAAGTGGGACATTGGTTCTGCCTCCTTGGACGCTGCCAAGGAAATGGGGACAACCGAAGTGCGTGGTCGGGACCTGATTACTGGGTTACCGAAGACGATGGAGGTTTCCGCCTTGGACGTTTCCGAAGCCCTTCAAGATGTGGTCAACGAAATTATCGCCGCTATCAAGGGGACGTTGGAAGAAACGTCACCTGAAATTGCCGCTGACGTTATCGACCACGGGATTGTGCTGACTGGTGGGGGCGCTTTATTGAAGCACTTGCCAGAAGTGATTGCGGAAGCGACCAAGGTGCCGGTCTTTATTGCCAACGATCCACTGGATTGTGTGGCCATCGGGACTGGGGAATCCTTGAAGAGCATCGACGCCATGCGCAAAAAGAAGTAACGGATTTCATTGATAAATCACCAACGAGAAATCGTGAAACGGGCGGGGCTGGTTGCAAAACAATGTTTTTGCCCAGCCCCGTTCATCGTTCTCGGGGGCTAAAGAGGAGCTTTCTTCCATGCAAAAGTTTTTTTCAAACCGTCGCCTAGTTATTTTAGTGGTGATTCTCGTGGTCTGCTTTAGCTTGATGGCCGGTTCCGTGGCCTTACGGAACCGGCGGAGCACGCCGCCTCTGATCCAGCAGTTTGGTGATGACATTGTCGGGATTGCCGGTAGCGTGGTAACCTACCCGGCTAACATCATCCAGGGGGGGCTGTCCAACGTTAACGAGTTAATGAATACCTACTCGGAAAACAAGGAGCTCAAGCAACAGGTTACGGAATTAGCCCAAGTTAAGGTTAGGGACCAAACCCTGGCCAAGGAAAATAAGCAGTTAAAGGCGGAACTAAAGGTAAAGTCCTCTTTGACTGATTACTCAACCATTGCCGCCTCCGTTTTAAGCCGGGACCCGTCGTCTTGGCAGGCCCAGTTAGTGATCAATAAGGGTTCCTCGGCCGGAATTAAAAAGAACATGCCGGTCTTATCCGGTGGGGGCTTGGTCGGCCGGGTTTCTCAAGTTAACAAGACCAACAGTATTGTTGAGTTGCTTAGTGATACTAGTGAATCATCGAACCGCTTTGCCATTACGATTCAAGGTACTAACGGTAAGACGGTTAACGGGATCATCACTGGCTACAACTCGTCAACCAACCAGTTGATCATGGGGCAGGTAACTTCCAAGGCCAAGATCAAGAAGGGGACCTCGGTGACGACTTCTGGATTAGGGGGAATCACGCCAAAGGGACTCTACGTCGGTAAGGTGGCTAAGATCGGAACGGATGATTACGGGCTGGCCCAAAAGGTTTACATCACCCCGGCCACGAACTTCAACGAGATCAACATTGTGACCGTCGCCAAGCTTGATGATTAAGTAGGGAGGGTTACCATGTACCGATTATCACGTCTGAGGTTCCTGTTCCCGCTTGGCCTATTTATTTGTTTTTTCCTGGATGGCTCACTGAGCAAGATCTTTGCCAACCAGTTCTTCAGCTACCCCTACTTAATGGTTAGCCAACTGGTTGTTTTGTGGCTGATCTTCGGGGCCTTTTTTGAAGAGGATATCCAAATTCCCCTGACTGGCTTTGCCGTTGCAGCGGGGATCTGTGCGGACCTTTACTACTCGGGGATTCTAGGGTTGTTTATGTTCTTATACCCGGCCATCGTGATGTTTGCCCGGGCCCTCAACCGCTACTACACTCCGTCGTTTTTATCCCATATTTTAATTTTCTTTGTTTCAATTGCCCTGCTGGAGTTGCTCAACTATTGGGCATACTACTTGGTGGGGGTGACCCGGGTGGGCTTTGCCGGTTTCTTGTTGGATACCCTTGGCCCAACCTTGGCCCTGAACCTGGTCTACTTCATCTTGTTGTATTGGCCGGTTCACCGCCTCTACCAACGGGCGCTTGGGGAGCAACATTAAAATCGATGAGAAAAATTTAATTTTTCGGCCAGAACTGTTGACAAGAAAATCAAATCTAGTTAAGATACTTACAACATTAACAACGACATTGAGCAGATTAGTAGAACGATGCGTGCTATCAGCGAGTAACCGGTGGTGGGAAGGTTACAGTACTCCCGTTCGAATCACAACTGTGAGTTGGCCACTGACCAAAAGGTGGTCCGGGGAAGCCCGTTAGCGCGCAAAGTTTACAATTCGTGAACTTACTGAGGTCGTCTTCCGTGAGGGGGCGACAAGATGAGGTGGAACCGCGGCAACGCCCTCTTAGCCAAGTGGCTAGGAGGGCGTTTTGTCTTTTGTAAACTTGCTGAGGTTACCAGTGTGAGCTGGTAATGAACTGGGGTGGAACCACGTTAAGGCGTCCCCTTGAATCACCACGATTCAAGGGGCGTTTTTTATTAATTTGCTTAATGGGGGAAGACAAAGGAGGATCAACCATGTCGTTTAAATATATCATGGAAATTTTACCATCGTTATTTCAGGGTGCAGGATTAACCCTGCAACTCTTCTTTTGGACCCTAATTGGCTCCTTGCCATTGGGGATCATTGTCAGTCTGGGCTTAACTTCTAAGATCAAGCCGCTCAAGTGGGTCTTGGAAATGTACGTCTGGCTGATGCGGGGGACCCCGTTGCTGCTGCAATTAATCTTCGTCTTTTACGGCCTGCCAATCATCGGAATCGTTTTCCAACGTTACGATGCCGCCTTGGTGGCCTTTATCTTAAACTACGCCGCTTACTTCGCCGAAATCTTCCGTGGTGGGTTGCAATCAATTAGCCAGGGCCAATACGAAGGGGCCCGGGTGTTGCGCCTGTCATACTGGCAAACGGTCAGGAAGATCGTGATTCCACAAGTGGTCAAGATTGTAATCCCGTCAATCGGAAACGAAGTCATCAACTTGATCAAGGATTCCTCCTTGGTATACGTAATCGGGTTAGGCGACTTGCTGCGGGCCGGGAACGTTGCCACCTCACGTGACGTTACCTTAGTGCCACTCCTCTTGGTTGGGTTAATCTACCTGCTGATGGTCGGGGTCTGCACGGTCATCCTGCGCTGGGTTGAAAAGCGGTACTCATACTACAAGTAATCGGGGGGATTGAGATGTTAGAAATTAAAGACCTAAAAAAGAGTTTTGACGGGCGTCAGATTTTAAACGGGGTTGACCTGACGGTGGAAGACGGTGAAATCCTCAGTATCGTTGGTCCATCCGGGGCCGGGAAGACGACCCTGTTGCGTTGCATCACCGGGTTAGAGAGTGCCGACAGTGGGACCTTTTTAATTGACGGGCAACCGTTCGACCCCCAGGGAACCGAGGAAAGCGACGCCGTGATCGGGGTGGTCTTCCAAGACTTCAACCTCTTCCCCCACTTATCGGTGCTGGAAAACATCACCTTGGCGCCAACGATGGTTCTAAAGCAAAGTAAAGACGAGACCAATAAGAAGGCGGCCGAATTGTTAGAAGAACTGGGCTTGACCGGTCTCGGTGACCACTACCCGTTCCAATTGTCCGGGGGGCAAAAGCAGCGGGTCGCCATCGCGCGGGCCCTGGCGATGAACCCACGGATCCTGTGTTATGACGAACCAACTAGTGCCTTGGACCCGAACCTGCGTGATGAAGTGGCCAACCTCCTCTTGTCACTGAAAAAGGAGGGGATGACCCAGTTAGTTGTTACCCACGACATGGATTTTGCCGAAAAGATTGCCGACAAGATCTTGAAGGTGCAAGCCTTAGACGCCAGAAAGTAGAAAGGGAGCAGTGGGATGAAACGACTGAAATACTTATTTGTCTTGGTCCTGCTTGTCATTCCGGCGGTCCTCTTGAGCGGCTGTGAGAGTGTGACCCAGCGGGCCGACACCCAGGATACCTGGTCGCGGATTGAAAAGCGGGGGAAGGTAATCGTCGGCTTGGACGATTCCTTTGTGCCGATGGGCTTCCGAGAACGGGACGGGAAGTTGGTTGGGTACGACATCGACTTAGCCAAGGCCGTTTTCAAGCAGTACGGGATTAAGGTGGACTTCCAGACGATTGACTGGTCAATGAAGGAAACCGAACTGAAAAACGGGACGATTGACCTGATTTGGAACGGGTACTCGATGACGCCGGAACGGGCCAAGCAAGTAGCCTTTTCCAGGCCTTACCTCTTAAACCGCCAGGTACTGGTCACCAAGAAAAAGGACCACATTAACAACTTTAACGACATGAAGGGGAAGGTGTTAGGGGTACAAAACGGGTCGACCGGGATGACCGACCTGGATGAATACCCGAAACTGTTAAAAGACAAGATTAAGGGCAAGAGCCCGATCCTGTACGATACCTTCCCGAACGCCTTTATCGATTTAAACGCTAACCGGATCCAGGGGATCTTGATGGATGAAGTCTACGCCAACTACTACATCCAACACCAAGCAAACGCCAAGTCCTATTCAACGTACATTAGTAACAAGATGGGCGCCGATTACTTTGCCGTTGGGATGCGCAAGGGGGACAAGACCCTGAAAAAGAAGGTTAACGAAGGGCTCAAGCGCCTCCAAGAAGACGGCCAGCTTAAAAAGATCAATGAGAAGTGGTTCGGCAAGGCCTCGAACTTCTTGGGCCCGGTTAATTACAAGATCAAGTAGGTTGTAATTTAACTGGTAATCACGTATCATTTGAAACGGATCAATAAGAAGACGAAAGTGGGAAATAACCAAGCCGGTCGCCTGGAGGGGCGGTCGTAAGCCACTACAGCACGTAGCGGTTGGGTCCGCACTTGGACACGCGGGCGTTGGTTAGTGCTTACGTTTTCTGTCGAGTATTCGGAAATACAGTAAGGGGCTGGGAGAAAACACGGTTTTCTCCCGGCCTCGTTTTGCTTAGGAAAGGAAGAATAATCCTTGGACATTCAATTAACCACCGGGGTTGATTTGCACATTATTGCCACCAAGCAGTTTAAGGTGACCCGGATTTTGGTGAACTTTGCGACCGAGCAGCGCCAAATTTCACCGAGTGCCCGGAACTTGGTGGCGAACCTGTTGGTAACCTCGTCGGCCAAGTACCGCACCCAAACGGTGTTAGCCCGCCACTTAAACGACCTGTACGGAGCCTCGTTGAGCGGCTACGTGAGCCGGGTTGGCTTGGCCCACACCGTCCGACTCAAGCTAGCGCTGATTAATGATCAGGCAGCCAAGGCCCCCCTGTTTGAACGGGGGAGCGCCCTTTTAAAGGAGCTATTATTTAACCCCCTGGTCGAAAACGGCGCCTTTGATGCGGAAACCTACCGCCTACAGCAAGCCAACACGATTGGGAACTTGCAATCTTGGGACGATGACAAGCGTTTTTACGCCCTTAAGCGTCTGCAACAAACCTACTTTACAGAGGGGGCTGAGTTGCGCCGCCCGGCCAGCGGGACGGTTGCGGAGGTCCAAAATATAACTAGTCAGCAAACCTACCAGGCCTACCAAGAAATGCTGGCCCACGACAAGATTGACATCGTGGTGGTGGGGGACGTTGACGAAGCGGCCGTGTATCAGGCCATGCGTGCGTTGGACTTTTCCCCGCGCCAATCTCCCCTGCACCAAAGCCTCTTGTACCACCAAGCGGCCCGCCAAACACCAGCCTTTGCAACTGAGGTTCAGCCACTGGCCCAGGCTAAGTTGGACCTGGCCTACCACCTGCCCGCTTACTACCGGCAGGACAACTACCTAACGGCGATCGTTTTAAACGGCCTGCTCGGGGGCACCCCGTACTCACTGCTGTTTACCAACGTGCGGGAGAAGGCTAGCTTGGCTTATTACGCCACCAGTTCGCTGCGGGCCTTTAGCGGCGAGATTTTGGTTGAAACCGGGATTAACCCGGCCGATCAAACGCAGGCGCGGGCGCTGATCGAACAACAGGTGGCCGACCTGGCGGCGGGTAAGTTTAACGACGCCCAGTTCCAGCGGGTCAAGGAGGGATTGGTGAACCAATACGTGACGGGGCTAGATAACCCCAACGTCTTGGCCCAAGCTCGCTTGATCACCGCCTTAATGGGCCTCGAGCCGTTGCAAAAGGTGGCAGAGGGGCTCCGGGCGGTTACCAAAGAGGAAGTGGCCAACTTAGCGGCCCAGATGACACTAGAGGCCGTCTTTTTACTCGACGGGAAGGGAGGAGAAACCGATGGAGAAGCTTGATTACCCTGCATACGGGCGGGAACTCTATAAAACGACCCTCGCTAACGGCTTGAAGATTAACCTGTTGCCAATGCCGGATTACCACAAAACCTACGCGATCTTAACGACCGATTTCGGTTCGGTTGATAACACCTTTGTTATCGATGGTCAGCAACAAACGGTACCCAACGGGGTGGCCCACTTCTTAGAACACAAGCTGTTTGAAAAGGCCGATCACGATGCCTTTGACCTCTTCGGAGCGCTGGGGGCCGACGCCAACGCCTTTACCAGTTTTACCCAGACCAGCTACCTCTTTTCGACCACCGCGCACCTTCATGAGAGCCTGGACGTTTTGCTGGACTTTGTGTTTGACCCCTACTTCACCGAACAAACGGTGGACAAGGAAAAGGGGATCATCGGCCAGGAAATTCGGATGTACGCTGACAGTCCGGATAACCGGCTGTACATGGGGACCCTGGGGAATCTGTACCCGGAGGACCCGGTTAAAATCGACATCGCCGGGAGTGAGGATTCGATTGCCAAGATTACCCCGGAGTTGCTGTACCAGATCCACCGGACCTTTTACCAACCCGGTAACATGAACCTGTTTGTGGTCGGTAACTTGGACCCGGACCGGGTAGTTGAATGGGTACAAGCTAACCAGACCCTGGCCAACTGGCCGGCGGCGCCCCTACCAGTCCACACCTTTGCCCCGGTGGACCCCCAGGCAAACGACGTCGTTCCCTTTGCGACCTTAGAGATGCCAGTGGCCCGGCCCAAGGCGATGATTGGCCTGCGGGGGATTAGCGACTTTGAAAGTGGCCAGGAGCGCCTCCGTTTCGTTCAATCGATCGGGATGGCGCTGGAACTGCTATTTGACGACACGTCGGAAAACTACCTGCGGATGTACAACGAAGAGGTCTTGGACGATTCCTTTGGTTTCGGTCTGGAGATTGAACGTGGGTTCCACTTTGCCACCTTTGCGAGCGAAACCAACCGGCCCGAGGCCTTTGCCGATGCGATTATCGACATTTTAAGGCGGGCGCCCGGCGAACTCGACGCTGCAAGGGACCAGTTTGAAGCGATTAAGCGGGGACAAGTGGGCCGCCTAGTCGCTTGCCTGGACTCACCAGAACAGATTGCCAACCGCTTTTCCGGCCACCTCTTTGATCAGGCCACGATCTTCGATGAATTGGCGTCGCTGGAGTCAATTACCTTCGCTGACCTGCAAAACGCAGTCGCCCAGTTAATTGTCCCGCAACGACTGAGTGCCTTTTTCGTCCTTCCGGAGGGGAAGCAAGAAGTTTAAACTTTATTATGATTTACGGGCAAGCCCAGCAATTTCAAGAGAGTATGCTATACTTGGTAACTGTTAATACTGTAAAAAAGAATGAGGAATTAGGTAATGAGTGAAAACGAAGAAAGAGTCAACGTCGGCAAAAAGCTGCGGGAGGCGCGGGAGAAAAAGGGCTTAACGCTTGATGACTTGCAACAAGCCACCAAAATTCAAAAGCGCTACCTGATCGCCATTGAAGACGAAAAGTTTGACGAATTACCGGGGGATTTTTACGTCCGGGCCTTTGTTAAACAATACGCTGACACGGTGGGGTTAGACGGTAATACCCTTTTAAAGGATTACGACGACGATCTGCCGCAAACCAAGACCGCCGAGTATTCTAACCACCTTGCCCAAGCGGTGGAAACCCGGACTGGCAACCGCCAACCAACCGTTGACCGGGTTGACCGGGCGCGCCGTTACTTACCAACCGTGATCATTGCGGTGGTGGTGGTAATTATTTTGGGGGCGATTTGGGCAACGGCGATCGTTCGTAACCGCCAGGACGCCGCTACCAAGATTGATTCCAGCTCCGTGTCGGTTTCCGGGGAATCGTCGAAAAAGTCGTCCTCCTCTAGCTCCAGTTCCAAGTCTTCCAGCTTGTCTAGCAAGGCTGCTAAGCTGGAATTCACCGCTGCGAACCGGACGACTTCTTCCGTCACCCTTTCAACTACCAGTAGTCTGACCAAGGATACCGACATGACGATTAAGGCCAGCGGTCAAGCCTGGACTAGCGTGACGGTTGATGGGACTAGCAAACTTTCTAAGACCCTGACGGCTAATTCGACGTCAACGGTTTCCCTGCCCAAGGGTGCCCAAACCGTGGTCTTGACCCTGGGGAACGCAAGCGCAACGACGGTTAAGATCGGCGACCAAACCCTAGACCTGACTGACAGCGGTAAGTACGCCAACACCCGGACGGTGACGATTAAGTTTGGGGCGACGACGACCGCTAGTTCCAGTGCTAGTTCAACTTCAACTAGTGCGGCTAGTTCCAGTGTCGCAACCACGACGAACTCAACGTCAACGACGGCGACGACTAACACTTCCACCCAATCTTCATCGACGCGCTAAAGGAGTTAATTTGCAATGAATTTACCAAATAAGCTGACCGTGGTCCGCTTAATTGTAATCCCGTTTTTCCTGATCCTGATGGTGATCCCCTTCCACTGGGGTGCCGTCACCTTTTGGGGGGCCACCATCCCGGTGAGCCAATTGATTGCGGCGATCCTGTTTATCGCCGCGACGATCACCGATAACCTCGATGGTCAAATCGCCCGCCGCCAGCACCTGGTTACGAACTTCGGTAAGTTTACCGACCCGCTGGCCGATAAGCTCTTGGTCATGACGGCCTTCATCGTCATGACGGGGTCCGGGGTGGTACCGGCCTGGGTCACGACGATTATTATCTGGCGTGAACTAGCCGTGACCGGCTTACGCTTATTGATCGTGGAACAAAACGGTCAGGTCCTAGCCGCCAAGATGCCGGGTAAGATCAAGACGACGACGCAGTTTATCGCGATCATCTTCTTGTTATTAAACAACGTGATCTTTGCCATGTGGGGAATTCCCTTCGGCCAAATCATGCTCTACATCTGCTTATTCTTCACGGTGTACTCCGGGGTGGATTACTTCGTGAAGGGCCGCGGCGTCTTTGCCGACGGGTTCAAATAATTTTTCGGGGACGAGACCAATTTGGTTCGTCCCTTTTTGCCATTTTGCCGTATTTATTGATTAAGGGGGAACCGCCATGCAAGCGGAAATCATTTCTGTCGGAACCGAAATCATTTTGGGTCAAATCACCAACACCAACGCCCGCTACCTCGCCGACCAGTTGCGCCAGTTGGCAATTGAGGCCCCGTGGCAAACCAACGTTGATGATGACCCCGCCCGCATCAAGCAGGCCCTTGCAACCGCCAAGGAACGTGCCAATCTGATCTTTATTTGTGGCGGACTAGGCCCGACCGAAGACGACCGGACGATGGCGGCGGTGGGGGACTACTTGGGGCGCCAACTACGGCTCGATGAAGACTACTGGCAACAGATCAAGGCCCAACTGGAGGCCCGGTCGATTTCCGCGACCGTGAGCCCGGAAAACATCCGCCAGGCCTACTACTTAGCGGGGGGGACCCCGCTGTCTAACCCTACTGGCCTCGCCCTCGGGGTCTATTTAAAAGACGGCGCCCATACCTACGTCGTTTTACCGGGGCCACCGCACGAATTTAAGCCAATGGTTGACCAATCCCTCTTGCCGCACCTAAAGGCGGACTTCGGAAAGGGCCACCAGACTTACTCCGCCCTTTTGCACTTCGTTGGCCGCCCGGAGTCGCTGCTAATGCAAGAGCTGGCCTCGCTAGGGCTTGACGAACGCCTAGTGGTGACCTCTTACGTCCAGCCTGATGAAATTCAGGTCCGGGTGACACTCCATGACGTGGCTAAAGAAGAAGCGACTTCCTTATTGGAGCAGGCCATCGCCAAGATCGCCCGACAAGAGGCGGACTACTACATTGGCCGGGGCGCCGGGGTCAGCATGGCCAGCCAGCTGGTGGCCCTCTTAAAGGAAAAGGGGCTTAAGATTACCGGGGCCGAAAGTCTAACCGGGGGCCTTTTTCAAGCCACCCTGTGCTCGGTGGCGGGGGCCAGCGAGGTCTTTGACGGCGGTTTTGTCACCTACGCGGCCTCGGCCAAGGAACAACTGCTCGGCGTTCCGGTTGAAACGGTGCGCCAATACGGGGTGGTTTCGAAGCAAACGGCGGAGGCAATGGCGAGTGGCTGCCAACAAAAAATGGGCGTTGACGTGGGTCTTTCCTTCACTGGGGTGGCCGGACCGGATGACTTAGAGGGCCACCCGGCCGGCACCGTATGGCTCGGCCTGGCGATCAAGGGACGCCCCGTCGAAAGCCACCTCCTCCGCTTGCCGGGGCAAACACGCCAGTTCGTCCGCCAGCAAAGCGTCCAGGAGGGGATGCGCCTGGCCTACAACGCCCTACGGTAACTTTCCGAACCCCTGTTCGACTTTTTGCTTGTCTTTTGCAAAGAACCTGATAGAATGATTAAAGACACCTACGGATCAAAGGAGGAACACAAGTTGGCAGATCAACGAAAAGCAGCCTTAGATAACGCCCTGCGTAAGATTGAAAAGAACTTTGGGAAGGGTTCGATCATGCGGATGGGTGACGCCGCCGACACCAAGATTGCAACCATTTCCAGTGGCTCCTTAGCCATTGACGAAGCCCTCGGTGTAGGGGGGTACCCACGGGGCCGAATCATTGAAATGTACGGTCCGGAAAGTTCCGGGAAGACGACCGTCGCTCTCCACGCCGTCGCTGAAGTGCAACGCCGTGGGGGGACGGCCGCCTACATCGACGCCGAAAACGCCCTCGATCCCCAGTACGCTACCGCCCTGGGGGTTCAAATTAACGACTTGCTCTTGTCCCAACCAGACACCGGTGAACAGGGGTTGGAAATTGCCGACGCTCTGATCGCTTCGGGAGCCGTCGACATCGTGGTGGTTGACTCCGTGGCCGCCCTGGTTCCCCGGGCCGAAATCGAAGGGGAAATGGGGGACACCCACGTGGGGTTACAGGCCCGCTTGATGTCTCAAGCCCTGCGGAAGCTTTCCGGGGAAATCAACAAGACCAAGACGATCGCCATCTTCATCAACCAAATCCGGGAAAAGGTGGGGGTGATGTTTGGGAACCCGGAAACCACCCCTGGGGGTCGGGCCCTGAAGTTCTACTCAACCATTCGGATGGAAATCCGGCGCGGAGAACAACTGAAGAACGGGACCGATGTGATCGGGAACCGGGCCAAGATTAAGGTCGTGAAGAACAAGGTGGCACCGCCGTTCCGCAAGGCCGAAGTAGACATCATGTATGGGGAAGGGATCTCCAAGACGGGGGAACTGCTCGATATGGCCGTCGAAAAGGACCTGGTCAACAAGTCCGGGGCCTGGTATTCTTATGGCAACGAACGGATTGGCCAAGGGCGTGAAAACGCCAAGCAGTGGTTTGCGGACCACGAAGACGCCATGAACGAGCTGATGAACAAGGTGCGGGTGGCCTACGGGATGGAACCGGACGAAGCGCCGGCCGCCAAGGAAGGCGAACCGCAACAAGAAACGATTGAAGAAGCGTCGAGTGACAAATAATGGACAAGGGGCTAGGAGAAAACCGTCTTTTCTCCTAGCCCCTTGCTGTATTCCGTAATGGTAGGTAGAAAACGAGGTCAGCCATGTCACCTAAGCAGGCCGTTGAATTTGTTTTTTAACTATTACACAGATAACGTGCTCCCCAACCACAGGCCTAGTGTCTAAGTACGGCTGAAGAACGCTGCGTGCCGCAACAACCTTCATCCTAGCTTAGCCCAACGGCCTGTCGAGGAGGTTGGTTCGCACTTCCTTTTCTTTCCAAATCTCAGCGAAGTTGATTGACACCCCATGGCGGGACGCTTAAAATTATTTTGTATGTGAATTTTTTTTGCATTACTTAAAATTAATCAAACTTTTGAACCAACAAGTCAATAGTTGATAGGAAGGTGAACTGATGAATGCAATCAGCTTATTAATCGCCGCTGTCGCTATTGTTGTCGGTCTAATTGCCGGTTACGTGGGTAGGAAAATCGTTTTCGAACAACGATTAACCCAGGCGAAGGAAAACGCCGCGGGGATTATTGCAACTGCCCAAAAGGAGGCGGCGACGGCGAAAAAGGAGGCCATTTTAGAGGCCCGAGAAGAAAGCCATCGCTACCGGGAAGTCGTGGAACAAGAACTCAAGGACCGTCGTAGTGAGGTCCAAAAACAAGAAGAGCGCTTGCTCCAACGCGAAGCAACCCTTGACCGCAAGGACACCAGTCTGGAGAACCGCGAAACTACGATCAGCGCCCGGGAACGGAAGCTCGATCAAAAGACGGAGCAGATTCAAAAGCGTCAACAACAGGCAGCGGATTTAGTCGAGCAGCGCCAAGCCGAGCTCGAAAAGGTCGCCCAGCTATCACACGAAGAGGCCAAAAAACGGCTCCTTTCGCAACTAAAAGAAGAGTTGCAAAGTGAACGGGAAACGATGATTCGGCAAAGCGAACAAGAAGCCGAATTAACGGCGGAAAAGAACGCCAAGGACTTAATCGTGGCCGCAATTCAACGCTCAGCCGCGGATATGGTTCAAGAAACCACCGTGACCGTAGTAACCCTCCCCAATGACGACATGAAGGGGCGGATCATTGGGCGTGAGGGCCGTAACATCCGGACCTTAGAAACCCTGACCGGGATCGACCTGATCATCGATGACACGCCGGAAGCAGTCGTCTTATCCGGGTTTGACCCGGTACGGCGTGAGATTGCCAAGATGGCCCTGGAGCGCTTGATCCAAGACGGCCGGATTCACCCGGCCCGGATTGAGGAGGCGGTTGAACGGGCCCGCAAGGACATGGATACCCAGCTGCGTGAAGTCGGGGAGCAAACGGTCTTTGACCTAGGCCTGCACACCATGCACCCGGACCTGATTAAGACGGTCGGGCGAATGAAGTACCGGACCAGTTACGGTCAAAACGTCTTACAGCACTCAATTGAAGTCGCCAAGTTAGCGGGGATCATGGCCGCTGAGCTCGGTGAAGACGTGACCCTCGCTAAGCGGGCCGGCCTCCTGCACGACATTGGTAAGGCCATCGACCATGAAGTTGATGGTTCCCACGTTGAACTAGGGGTGGAACTAACCCGCAAGTACAAGGAGAACAAGGTCGTTATTAATACGATCGCATCTCACCACGGCGACGTGGCGCCAACCTCGATCATTGCCGTCCTGGTTCAGGCTGCCGATGCCGTTTCCGGGGCCCGTCCTGGTGCCCGTAGTGAGTCGTTGGAACAATATATTCAACGACTCAAGAAGCTAGAGGAGTTGGCCAACCAAAATAGCGGCGTTGATCATTCGTACGCTATCCAGGCTGGCCGCGAGATTCGCGTGATTGTCAAACCAACCAAGGTTTCCGATAAGCAAGCGGTCACCTTGGCCCACGACCTCAAGCAAGAGATTGAAAAGCAACTTGAATACCCAGGGCACATTAAGGTGACGGTAATTCGGGAAACCCGGGCCGTCGATTATGCCAAGTAGAGATAGGGGAGCCGCAGCATTGCTAGCGGCTCTTTTGTTCTCTTCTAAGAGAAAATGATAGAATGAAAGTAGTAATTAAAAAGGGGTGGCAGTGTGGCAAGTAAACAAACGCCGATGATGGAACAGTACCAACGGGTCAAGGATCAGTACCCGGATGCTTTTTTGTTTTACCGCTTGGGCGACTTTTACGAGATGTTTAACGAGGATGCCGTTAAGGGGGCCCAGTTACTGGAACTGACCCTAACGTCACGTAGCAAGAGCAAGGATAACCCGATCCCGATGTGTGGGGTACCCCACCGGGCGGTCGATAACTACGTCGATATCCTAATCGATAAGGGTTACAAGGTAGCGATTTGCGAGCAAATGGAGGACCCCAAGACGACCAAGGGGATGGTTAAGCGGGAAGTTACCCGGCTAGTAACCCCGGGGACGACGATGGACCTAGCGGGGGACGCCGCCCGGCAAAATAACTACCTAACGGCGCTCAAACAAGAGCAAGGCGGCTACAACCTGGCGTACGCCGACCTGTCAACCGGGGAGTTAAAGGTCACTAAGGTGTCAAACGAGGCCGCCGCCATTAACGAATTAGTTAACCTGCAAACGCGGGAGGTGGTCACCGAACCGGAAGTTTCAGCGAGCCTGCTTGACCAACTGACCAAGCGCAACATTTTACGTTCAACGCAAGGGCAAGTGGTGAACCAAGCCGAGGTGGCCTACTTGAGCCAAGACCTCACGGACGCCGGGCAACGAGACGTGGTCGCCTTATTGGTTTCCTACCTGTTAACGACGCAAAAACGCTCCCTGGCCCACCTACAACGGGCGGTGGCCTACCAACTCTCTTCCTTTATGAAGATTGACCACCGTTCCAAGGTGAACCTGGAGTTGACCACCAACTTGCGCTCGGGCAAGCGGCAGGGGACGCTGGCCTGGCTCCTCGATGAGACCAAGACGGCGATGGGGTCACGACTGTTAAAGCAGTGGTTAGACCGACCGCTGTTGGACCAGGCGAAGATTGAGCGACGCTACGACCGGGTCCAGGAGCTACTCGATCACTACTTTGAGCGTCAAAACCTGCAAGAAGAATTGATCAAGGTGTACGACCTGGAGCGCTTGGCCGGTCGGGTCGCCTACGGGTCGGTGAACGGGCGTGATTTGATCCAGTTAAAGACCTCCCTGGAGCAGGTACCTAAGATTAAATACATTTTGCAGACGTTAGACGTGCCGGCCTTTGATGACCTGGAACAGGCCTTAGACCCCCTTGAGGACGTAGCGGGTCTGATTGACCGGGCAATCGCCCCGGAACCACCGATCTCGATCACGGATGGTGGCGTTATTAGGGATGGCTATAACCACCAACTCGATGAATATCGGGGCGCCATGCAAAACGGCAAGCAGTGGATTGCCGACCTGCAAGAACAAGAACGCCGGGCGACCGGGATCAATAACTTAAAGATTGGCTACAACCACGTCTTTGGCTACTACATTGAGGTCACCAAGGCCAATATCGACAAGTTACCCGCTGACCGCTACGAAAGAAAGCAAACCCTGGTGAATGCGGAACGCTTTGCCACCCCGGAACTAAAGGAAAAGGAAAGCCTGATTTTAGGGGCGCAGGACAAGTCAACCGCTCTGGAATACGAGCTCTTCGTGAAGGTTCGAGAAGCCGTCAAAGAACAGATTGACCGCCTGCAAAAGCTGGCGGCGAACCTGGCGGCCCTAGACGTCATTCAGGCCTTCGCTAAGGTGGCCGAGGACTACCACTTTGTACGGCCAAGCCTGAATCACGATCACCAGCTGCAGATTGAAGACGGGCGCCACCCGGTCGTGGAAAAGTTCATGGGCCACCAGGAGTACGTGCCTAACGACGTCTTGATGGGTGGCGATACCAGCATCCTGTTGATTACCGGGCCGAACATGTCTGGGAAGTCAACCTACATGCGCCAACTAGCCCTGACGGCGGTGATGGCGCAGATGGGGTGCTTCGTGCCAGCCAAGCGGGCCCAGCTGCCGATTTTTGACCAAATCTTCACCCGGATTGGGGCCGCCGATGACTTGGTATCCGGTGAATCGACCTTCATGGTGGAAATGATGGAAGCCAACAACGCCCTGCAAAACGCTACCGCCGACAGCCTGATTTTGTTTGACGAAATTGGCCGCGGTACCGCTACTTACGACGGGATGGCCTTAGCCCAGGCGATTATTGAGTTTGTGCACAACCGGGTTGGCGCCAAGACCCTGTTTTCAACCCACTACCACGAATTAACCGCCCTTGAAGGCGAACTGGACCACCTGAAAAACGTTCACGTCGGGGCGACCGAAGAAAACGGCGAGTTGGTCTTCTTGCATAAGGTAACCCCGGGGCCAGCTGATAAGTCCTACGGGATCCACGTCGCTAAGTTAGCGGGGATGCCGACGCCGCTCTTAACCCGGGCCAACCAAATCCTAACCAGCCTGGAGGGGCAAGAAACGGCGGCGGTTCCTTCGCGGGGTGTCGAACCACCAGCACCGGTGATAGAACCGACGCCAGCAAAGGAGCAAACGCCGGTCAAAGAGCAAACGACCCCGTTAGTCGAGGAGAGTAGCGGTCAACTCGAATTGTTTGCCACGGCCCCGGTCGAAAAAAAGGACGGTAAGGCCGATAAACTTGCCCGGCAAGTTAAGAACTTGGACCTGATGAGCATGACGCCGATGGACGTGATGAACCAGGTTTACAAGTGGCAACAGAATCTAAAGTAACAAGGAAGGGAACACGATGGGCAAGATCCATGAATTAGACAGCGTCTTAGCCGACCAGATTGCGGCCGGCGAGGTGATTGAACGCCCCGCCTCAATCGTGAAGGAATTGGCGGAAAATTCCCTGGACGCTAACAGCCACCGAATCGACATTATCGTTGAAGAAGCAGGGCTCAAGAGCGTGCGGGTGATTGACGATGGCCAGGGGATCGAAGCAGACGACGTGGCCCGGGCCTTTTTGCGCCACGCCACCAGTAAGATCGCCGATAAAGGCGACCTCTTTAAGGTGACGACGATGGGTTTTCGCGGCGAAGCCCTGCCCAGCATTGCTTCGGTAGCGGATGTCTTGTTAACCACGGCGACTGGCGGGGCGGCGGGCAGCCAGATCCACATTAAGGGGGGCGAGATCCTCGCCCACGGCCAGGCCAGTGCCCGACCGGGGACCGACATCTTGGTTAGCGACCTCTTTTACAACACCCCGGCCCGCCTCAAGTACTTGAAGTCGCCCCACACCGAGTTAGCCCGGATTGTGGACATCGTTAACCGCCTCGCCCTGGCCAACCCCACCGTGGCCTTTTCCTTGACCCATGACGGCAAGGAGGTCTTTCGCTCGGCAGGGAACGGTAATTTAAAACAGGTCGTCGCCGCTATTTACGGGGTCCAAGCCGGGCGTAAGATGGTTGAGGTTAAAGGAGAAGACCCGAACTTCAAGGTATCTGGTTTGGTCTCGTTGCCCGAGTTAACCCGGGCCGGGCGCCAGTACATGACGATCATGATTAACCACCGCTACGTTCGGAACTTCCAGCTGACCAAGGCCCTGGTGGCCGGTTACCGCTCCAAGTTAATGGTGGGCCGCTACCCGCTAGCGGTGATCAACATTGACCTCGATCCGGTGCTCGTGGATGTCAACGTCCACCCGGCTAAACGGGAGGTTCGCTTGAGCATGGAACCCCAGTTAGTGGACTTACTTGAGCGGGTCGTCAGCCAGGCCATCGACCAACAGAACCTGATTCCCGACGTTGGTGACCGGGCCGACGAACTTTTAACCAGGGAGCAGACCGTTCACGCCCCGAGAAGCGCCGCCCCCCGGGTCAGCGAACGGGCCAGCGACGAGCCGCCGGCCTGGCAGCCCAGCCCGACCAGTGGGGAACCGGTGATTATTAGTCGCCGCAGCGAATTAGCTAGCCCGGCGGTGCAAGCCTTTGACCGGCGCTACCAAAATGAAGAAGTGGCGACCCCCTTTGGCGCCCAGGCGGACGCGAAGGTTAGCCAGGCGCAACCGGCGGTGGAACAGGTGAGCCTAGACATCGACGACCGGGGCGACGTCGCGAGCGAACGTTTCCCGGACCTTACCTACCTGGGGCAGCTCCACGGGACCTACCTGTTGGCCCAAGCCTCAGATGGGCTGTACATTGTTGACCAACACGCCGCCCAGGAGCGGATCAATTACGAATACTACCGTGAAGAGATTGGCAAGGTCTCTGCCGACCAGCAAAACTTTTTGACCCCCTTGGTTTTAAACTACTCCTTAGCCGACGCCTTAAAGATCCAACAACACCAAGCAGTGTTAGCCGCCTGCGGCCTAAAACTAGAGCCGTTTGGGCAAAACAGTTTTATGCTCGCTAGCCACCCGACCTGGTTTGTGGCGGGCCAAGAAGAGGATACCGCCCGCGAGATGATCGATTGGGTTTTGGCCAGTGGCAAGCTGAGCGTCAAGGACTTCCGGGCCAAGGCGGCGATCATGATGTCTTGCAAGCGGGCGATTAAGGCCAACCACCGTTTGGACGAACGCCAGGCCAAGGCACTGTTGGCCCGCCTGCCCCAGTGTGAGAACCCCTTTAACTGTCCCCACGGCCGGCCGGTAACGATTCACTTTACCACCACCGACTTGGAGAAGCTCTTTAAGCGGATCCAAGAGTCCCACCAACCCTTTGCCGACGACTTTGACGACCACGAGGACTAAGGCGAACAGGTGTGCTAAAATAGGGGAACGAAGACGAAAGGTAAGGAACACGGATGTTTGAATATTTAACCGGTTTAATTACAATGGTCAGCCCCGATTTTATCGTGGTTGACGTCAACGGGGTCGGCTACCGGGTGGCGGTGGCCAACCCCTACGCCTACCAAGAAGACGATCAACAGGCCGTCCAGGTCTTTATTTACCAAGCGGTCAAAGAAGACGCCATTACCCTCTTTGGGTTCGCAACCCAGGCCGAAAAGCGCCTGTTCACCCAGCTAATTGGGGTCTCCGGGATTGGGCCGAAGAGTGCCCTGGCAATCTTAGCCACTCCCGACCACCAGGGGCTAATCGACGCGATTCAAAACGGCGACGATAAGTACCTGAGCAAGTTCCCGGGGATTGGTAAGAAGACGGCCTCGCGGATCATTATTGAGTTAAAGGACAAGGTCGTGGCGGTTCAAGACGAGGTCCAACTCGACTTCACGGCCCCAGGGCCACTGGGTCCGTCCGCGGCACTCCAAGACGCCTTGGCAGCCCTGGAGTCGCTAGGGTACACGACCAAGCAAGTCGAACGGGTTCAAAAGCAATTGGAAGGCTTGCAAGGCGAGCTGTCCATCAACGACTACCTCAGCCAGGGCCTGAAGTTGTTGAGCAGATAAGGAGGTTTTCATGGAACAAGACTTTGATGACGTTCTTTCAAATGAGGTTACTGATGACCAGGAGGGGCGAGACGAGGTTAGCCTGCGCCCCCAAACCCTGGCGACCTACATCGGCCAAGCGCGGATCAAACATGAACTAGCGGTCTACATTCAGGCGGCTAAGTCACGCGGGGAGGCCTTAGACCACGTCCTCTTGTACGGGCCGCCGGGGTTAGGGAAGACGACCCTAGCAATGGTGATTGCCAACGAAATGCAAGTGGCCATCAAAACCACCTCGGGGCCAGCGATTGAAAAGCCGGGTGACCTGGTGGCACTCTTAAACGACCTCAAACCGGGGGACGTCTTGTTCATCGATGAAATCCACCGCCTACCCAAGGTGGTCGAAGAAATGCTCTACTCGGCGATGGAGGACTTTTACATCGACATCGTGGTTGGCGAGGGTCCCACGGCCCACCCGGTCCACTTCCCGCTGCCGCCCTTCACCCTGATTGGGGCTACCACCCGGGCCGGGCTACTAGCGGCGCCTTTACGGGACCGGTTTGGGATCGTGGCCCGGATGGATTATTACACTACTACGGAGCTCAGCCAAATCATTGACCGTTCGGCGACCATCTTCAACACTAAGATTCAAGAAGACGGGGCCCACGAACTAGCCCTACGCTCCAGGGGCACGCCCCGAATTGCCAACCGGCTCTTAAAGCGGGTGCGTGACTTTGCCCAGGTGGGCGGTCAGGCGGCAATTGACCCGGCCACGGTTGACCGGGCCCTAGACTTATTGGCCGTTGATGACCAGGGGCTTGATGAGATTGACCGCAAGCTCCTCACCACGATGATCGAGCACTACCACGGTGGCCCGGTGGGGATCCGGACGATTGCCGCCAACATTGGCGAAGAGGTCAACACGATCGAAGAGATGTACGAACCCTACCTCCTTCAGATCGGCTTTTTGATGCGTACCCCGCGGGGGCGGGTGGTGACCCCTGCGGCCTACGAACACCTCAAGATACCCTTTGACCAGGAGGAAAATTAACATGACCATGACTAACTACCCCCTAACGGTCCCGATGCCGGTATTAAAGCTCCCCCTCTTGACCACCGATCCGCTAACCGCCGGGGAGTTATTTTCCCACTGTGGGGTCCGGATCGTCGCCTTACCGCTAGCACCGGCCATGGACGCCCCCGGCGCGGCCACCCTGGGGGAGGTTGGCGGCCTCGGTGCTTGGCTCAAGTGGGAAGGCCTCACCGTTGCCCTCCCCGGGTTCGGTCAGCCCCTAACGAAGGTGAAGAAAAACAGCGAACGGGTCGGCGTCCACTACCAACTCCCCCATGGGGGCGCCAAGAAAACCGTTAACGGTGCCGAATACGAGGAGTGGTTAAAGGCAGCCCACGCTTCGGTGGCCCTTCCGTTAAGCCAGGCGCCTGACCACTACGCCCCGGTTGACGACATCGTGCGCTCCGTGGCGGTGAACGCCGCCTGGGGCGCTCAAACGCCAACCGGGTGGGGCGTCGTGCAGGGGGCGGGGCTAAAGGCCGCCCGCCAGGAGAGCATTGCCTACTTGGTCGAGCAAAACATTACCAACTTTTACCTGGGTGGCTTTGAGCAACCACTCGAAGACGAGGAGTGGCAACGGAGTTTGGAGATGACCACTGACTTGTTACCACCCAACGGCTTGGTGATGGTTGAAGCGGCAACGCCCTTCCGGATTCAGGCGGCGATTGAAGCGGGGGTCCACTTGATCATTTCCGATTTACCGCTGACTTTGGCGCGCCACCACCGTTACCTGCAAGAAGACCTCAGCGACGTGCCGGTCGAAGAAGGGGCGCCGCATGGTTTACCCAAGCAAGCCTGGCCCTACTTAACCGAGCGCCACGTCGGCTTAGCAACGCGCCTGTTGACCGAGGCTAACGTGAAGAACTGGACGGCTTACTTTGCGAAAAAACACCGGGAAATGTTAAATTAACTGGTATTTAAGCTGGTTTTTGGTATAGTTAAAATATTACTAAGATTAACACCAGAAGGGATGAATTCTTGTGAACGCTAACATGTCAAGCATTATTTTGATCGTGCTGATGATCGCCTTCATGTACTTCTTCATGATCCGGCCTCAACAGCGCCAACGAAAAGAACACCAAGCAATGGTGAACCAATTGAAGCCGGGTGATGCCGTGGTGACGATTGGTCGCTTACACGGGATGGTCCACGAAGTTAATACGGCCGAACAAACGGTAACGATTGACTGCGAAGGGATTTACTTAACTTTCGACCTGTCCGCCGTTGCCAAGGTCAACCGGGCAACGCCAGCTCCGGCCGCTGCAACGACCGTGACTGAAGCACCAGTTGAATCAGCTTCGGCCAACAAGGAAGCGGCTGCTCAGGCTGAAGAAGAACAAGCGCCTGCTTCGGCTGCAACCGACGCTGACGACGAAAAGCCAGCGGAACAAGCCGAAAAGTAGTACGTAGGCCAGTAGAACAATTTAAAATTCGGTGGCCCCGCGCTAAAAACGGGATTGGGCTCCAGCTTGGTTCGGGATTTCCGGACGGCTGGGGCCCATTCGCGTTCTTGGCGAATGAAGTTAGGGCCGAGAAGAGGGGAAAGTCGGGCGGTGAGTTTTTGGTTCGCCGTCAAAAACTGGTATACTAAGAACCGGTTACCCCAAGCGGACGAAAGGAAGATTACGATGGCAGACTTAGATGCGATCTTTGAACAAATTAAAAAGTACAACCGGATCATTATCCACCGGCACCAACGCCCGGATCCAGATGCGATTGGTTCACAGGTGGGCCTAGCGTCGATTTTACGGGCGTCTTTTCCCTACAAGGAAGTGGCAGTCGTGGGTAAGGAAATCCCCGGTTTTAACTGGATCGGCCAGATGGACGACGTCGACAGTAGCGAATATGATGGCGCCCTGGTGATTGTTACCGACACGGCCAACGCCCCGCGGATTGACGACCGGCGCTTTAATAACGGCGATGAGTTGATTAAAATTGATCACCACCCTAACGACGAGCCCTACGGTGACCTCATGTGGGTCGATGACCAGGCGAGTTCTTGTTCCGAGCTGATTTACGGTTTTTACCAACACTTTGCTAAGGAACTAACGATGACCAAGGAGGCGGCAACGGCTCTGTACGCCGGGATCATTGGCGACACGGGACGCTTTTTGTACCCGGCCACGACGCCCAAGACGATGCTGGTGGCCGGAGCCTTAATGGCCGCCGGCGCGGATGCCGCCGCCATTTCCCAGCGCGAAAACGAAATTTCGCTCCCCCTGGCCCGGTTGTCCGCTTACGTTTACGAACACTTAACGATTACCGACAGCGGGGCGGGGAGCGTCTTATTAACCGATGAAGTCCTCAACCAATTTGGGCTGACTGAAGCCGGCACCTCGGCCGTCGTTTCCCTGCCAGGACGGATCAAAGACGTCGTGGCCTGGGCAATCTACGTCCAACAAGAGGATGGCGGTTTCCGGGTGCGCCTGCGCTCCAAGGGGCCGGTGATTAATGAATTGGCCAAGCGCCACCACGGAGGGGGCCACCCGCTCGCCTCCGGGGCCCGGGCCAATGACGAAGCAGAAATGAAACAAATTATGCAGGAACTGGATGAGTTAACGACCCAGTTTCCAAAAGGAGAACTTTAATGATTGAATCTTTTGCGGACCTTCACTTGGCCGACTTTTTAACGCCGGCTCTAAAGGACCTTCACTTTGAACGACCAACCGCCGTTCAAGCCCGGGTGATCCCGTTGATCCTCAACGGTAAGAGCGTGGTGGGCCAATCGCGAACCGGGAGTGGGAAGACCCATGCCTTTTTGTTGCCGATCTTTAGCCAACTAGCCCCCAACAACCAGACGGTCCAAGCCGTTATCACCACCCCGTCGCGGGAATTAGCCTACCAAATTTATAACGCCGCCAAGCAACTAAACCGCTTTGCGACCACCCCGTTGACGATTCACAACTACGTCGGTGGGACCGACAAGGAGCACCAAGTCGAACAATTGAACCGGCGCCAACCCCAACTGGTGATTGGGACGCCGGGGCGAATCTTAGACCTGATTAACTCCCAGGCCTTAGATATCCACACGGCTAGCCAGTTCGTGATCGACGAAGCCGATATGACCTTGGACATGGGCTTTTTAGAAACGGTTGACCAAATCGCCGCCCGCTTCCCCGAAAAGCTCCAGATGATGGTCTTTTCGGCCACGATTCCCCAAGGGCTACGGCCATTTTTGAAGAAGTACTTGGAAAACCCGGTGATTGAAGAAATTCCCACCGAAACGGTCATCAACCCCAACGTGGAAAACTGGTTGATGTCGACCAAGGGGCGCGACAAAAACGACCTGGTCTACCGCCTGTTGACCCTAGGGGACCCGTACTTGGCCCTGGTCTTTGCCAACACCCGTGACCGGGCGACAGAACTGGCTAACTACTTGCAAGAACGGGGCTTAAAGGTCGCCCTGATTCACGGGGGACTGGAACCACGGGCCCGCAAGCGGACGATGCGCCAAATTCGGGACATGGACTACCAATACATCGTGGCGACGGACTTAGCCGCCCGGGGGATTGACCTGGAGGGGGTTTCCTTAGTCTTAAACGATGACATTCCAAGTGACCTAGAATACTTCGTTCACCGGGTCGGCCGGACGGGTCGGGCGAACATGGCCGGGACCGCCATCACCCTGTACGCGCCCGCCGAAGACGTCCTGATTGAAAAGTTAGAGGAACGGGGCATCACCTTTATTCCAAAGGACTTGAAAAACGGCCGGATCGTCACGACTTACGACCGGAACCGCCGCAAGGCCCACCGCCGTAAGAAGGCGGCCTTAGACCCGACCGTTAAGGGCTTTGTCAAGAAGGCCAAGAAAAAGGTCAAGCCGGGCTACAAGCGCCGCATCAAGCAGCGGATTAAAGAAGACGAGCGCCAAAAGGTTAAGCAGGCCCAGCGCCACGAAATGCGCAAGGCGAAGCGGGCTCGGCAAAAACAACACCGGGCGGAGCGGGCTCGTCAACAGAATGGGCGTTGATTTTGCCCCGCCCCTTGGTTATAATGAAACACATCTGGGACATGACCGGTTGGGGGAACTTTTAGAAACGTGCTGGTGGCTGCAAAGCACGACGAACCAAACCAGGTTGCTCCCCAGGGGATAATTTAGTGATCAACCCCCACGGGGGATTAAAAGTGGCAAACGAATCCATCGTTGCAAGCAGAGTGGTACCGCGTCGACCGGCGTCTCTGTCTAGCAGGGGTGGATTTTTTGTTTTAGAAAGGAAAGACAATGAAAGAACTGAAAAAACTGAACTCCGCCCAGATTCGGCGGATGTACTTAGACTTCTTTGTTCAACACGGACACACCGAGATGCCGTCACGCTCCCTGGTGCCGGTTAACGACCCGACCCTGCTCTGGATCAACTCCGGGGTGGCAACAATGAAGAACTACTTCGATGGTAAGGTGGTTCCGGACAACCCGCGGATGACCTCTTCGCAAAAGAGTATCCGGACCAACGACATTGAAAACGTGGGGAAAACGGCCCGCCACCACACCATGTTTGAAATGATGGGGAACTTCTCGGTTGGTGACTACTTCAAAAAGGAAGCCATCACCTGGGCCTGGGAACTGTTAACCAGTGACGAATGGTTTGGCTTTGACCCGGAACGCCTCTACATTACTTACTACCCGAAGGATAACGACGCCCACCAATTCTGGCTGGACGCCGGGGTCAAAGAAGACCACCTCTTAGCCGACCAGGATAACTTCTGGGACATTGGCCAGGGGCCGTCCGGTCCGGACACGGAAGTTTTTTACGACCGCGGCCAGGAAATGAACAACTTACCGGAAGACGATCCGGAATCCTATCCGGGGGGCGAAAACGAACGCTACCTGGAAATCTGGAACATCGTCTTCTCCCAGTTTAACCACACCCCAGAAGACACTTACGAACCGTTACCGAACAAGAACATCGATACCGGGATGGGGCTGGAACGGGTCGTTTCGATCTTTGAAAACGCCAAGACCAACTTTGAAACCGACCTCTTCATGCCGCTGATCAAGCAGGTAGAAGGCTTCTCTGCCGACAAGCAGTATGGCCAAAACGCCGCCGATGACGTTCAGTTCAAGATCATCGCCGACCACATCCGTTCGATCACCTTTGCGATTGGCGACGGGGCCCTGCCATCCAACGTCGGGCGTGGCTACGTGATTCGCCGGCTCTTACGGCGTTCGGTGGTGGCCGGCAAGAAGTTAGGGATTGACGAACCGTTCCTAGCTAAGATGGTACCCACCGTTGGCGAAATCATGAAGGACTACTACCCAGACGTCTTAGAAAACGCCGACTACATCGCCTCAGTGATCTCCTCTGAAGAAGACCGCTTCTCCGCCACTTTAAACGGGGGGCTGAGCCTGTTAAACAGCGTGATCGATGAGGCTAAGCAAACTGATGGCAAGCAAATCGACGGGAAAACGGCCTTCAAGCTTTACGATACCTACGGCTTCCCGGTTGAGCTGACCCGTGAATACGCAACCGACGAGGGCTTGACCGTTGACGAACAGGGCTTTGAAGCGGCGATGACCGAACAGCAAAACCGCGCCCGCAACGCCCGTGACATGGACAACGGGATGGGGGTGCAAAGCGACCTGTGGACCAACTTCACGGACGAAAGTAAGTACGTGGGCTACACCGACCTGGTGGTTGATAACGCCAAGGTAATCGGGTTGGCCGCCGACGGTAAGCAAGCTGACCAAGCGGAACCGGGTCAACACGTCGACGTCATCTTCGACCAGACCCCGTTCTACGCCGAAATGGGGGGCCAAGTAGCTGACACCGGTCAGGTCATCGATAACTACGGCAAGGTGGTTGCCACGGTTAAAGACGTCCAACACGCCCCACACCAACAAAACCTCCACACCTTAGAGTTAACCGCCCCAATTAAGAAGGGCGCCCGCTACAAGTTAGTGGTGGACCGGGCCCGCCACCTCAAGATTGAAAAGAACCACACCGCCACCCACTTGCTGGACCAAGCCTTACGCAACGTCTTGGGCGGCCACACCCAACAAGCCGGGTCCTTAGTGGAGGCCCACTACCTACGCTTTGACTTCAACCACTTCGGTCAGGTTACTAAAGAGGACCTTAAGAAGGTTGAAGACATGGTCAACGAACAGATCTGGAAGGAAATTCCGGTCACGACGGTCGAAACCGACATTGATTCCGCTAAGAAAATGGGGGCAATCGCCCTCTTCTCCGACAAGTACGGTGACAAGGTACGCGTCGTTAAGATTGGTGATTTCAACACCGAATTCTGTGGTGGGGACCACGTCAAAAACACCAACGAAATCGGCCTCTTCAAGATTGTTTCCGAAGGTGGGGTCGGCGCCGGGGTCCGGCGGATCGAAGCCGTGACGTCCAGTGACGCCTTTGCCTTCATGCAAGAGCGGGTCGACAGCCTAGACCACATCGCCGCCGACCTGAAGGTGGCTCAAGTTAAGGAAGTCGCCCACCGGGTTAGTGAGTTGCAAGACCAGCTCAAGGAAGCCACGAAGCAAAACGAGGCCCTGCAAGCTAAGTTAGCCGCCCAACAAGCCGGCGACGTCTTCAACCAGGCGGAAGAAACGGCGAAGGGAACCTTGATTGCCGCCGAAGTTAAGGTGGCCGGAATGGACCAACTGCGTCAAATGGCTGACGATTGGCGCCAAAAGGATTACTCCGATGTCTTGGTCTTAGCCACGGCCGCTGGAGACAAGGCCAACCTCTTGGTGGCAGTCAAGGATGGCCTGGCCAAGACGGTCAAGGCTGGTGACTTGATCAAGGCAATTGCCCCGGCCATTAACGGGGGCGGGGGCGGTCGCCCAACCCTGGCCCAGGCCGGCGGAAAGAACCCAGCCGGGATTAGCGAAGCTCTCAAGCTGGCTAGCCAATTCATGAATGATTAAGGGAAAGTCGACATTTTCCTCCTCGGTAGACTGGATTTAGACACTAAGTCCGCGGGGAATTTCCTGGCACCATTACGAAATAAAACCCCTCACCGGCTTGCGCAAGCTGGTAGGGGTTTTTGTTTGGCACCATTTCCGGGGGGCTAAATTGTACTTTTGGTGGGGATATAGTACAATTAGCAATGGTACATTTGATGGAGGTGACTGAAATGGCAACTGATGAAACGATGTTTTTTGACTTTGATAAGTTGCACGAAAAAAACGTCAAAGAGACCCTTAAGACGGTCTATGATGCCCTTGAAGAAAAGGGCTACAACCCGATTAACCAGATCGTGGGTTACCTCTTGTCTGGCGATCCTGCCTACATTCCGCGGCTAAACAACGCCCGGAACTTGATTCGCCAGCACGAGCGCGATGAAATTATCGAAGAACTCGTTCGGTCCTACCTGAAGAACAGCGGGGACGTTCAGTAATGCGCTTATTAGGATTAGACGTTGGCTCCAAGACGGTGGGGGTGGCGGAAAGCGATCCCTTGGGCTGGACGGCCCAAGCCGTGGAAATCATCCCCATTGATGAGGAAGCGGAGGTCTTTGGCTTAGAGCGGGTGGCGGAACTGGTTAAATCCCGTCAGGTCGCTGGCTTTGTGCTCGGCCTACCCAAGAACATGAATAACACGGAGGGACCACGGGTTGAAGCGGCACGCCATTACGGTGAGCTCTTGGAGGAGCGGTTTGGTTTGCCAATTGACTATCAAGATGAGCGCTTAACCACGGTCCAAGCCCACCGGATGTTAGTCGAAGAGGCTGACGTTTCCCGGCGCAAACAAAAAAAGGTGATCGACGAATTGGCGGCCACCTTAATCTTACAGAATTACTTGGATCGCCACGGTAAGTTGTGCGCCAAGCTATAGGAGGAATTGTCATGAGTGAGCAAACGCCACGCGATGACGGCGAAATCTTCACCCTGGTTGATGAAGCCGGCAACGAAGAATTATACAAAGAGGCAATGCGTTTCCAATCACCGGAGACGGGCAAGTGGTACATCTGCCTCTACCCGCTGGACGAAGAAAACGACGAGGAGGTTGGGATTCAGGCCTTTGCCTTTGAAGAACCTACTTCAGAAGAAGACGAGTTAGAACTATTGCCGATCGAAAACGATGCCGAATGGGAAATGGTCCAAGAGGTGCTTAACACCTTTATCGATGACGATGGCAATTTTAACGCCTAATATTATAAGAGGCTGGGAGGAAACCATGTTTTCCCCCAGCCTCTTGCTGTATATCCGGATGTGCTAGTTTGAGCAGTAGTTTAAGTGGGGGCCGCCGAAACAAGACGGAAGCTTTCCCTATTTTATTGGCGAGCCAGCTGGCGGGCCTTTTGGGTGTTAGCGAAGTGGACCTTGGCAAACTGGTTGAGGTCGAGGCCCTTGCGGATTAGCTTGGCGGCGATTAAGTCGACGGCGTGACCGGCCCCAATTGGCAGGGTGATGCCGGCTTGTTCAGACAGGGTATCCATTGCCTTCAACGATTGGTAGCGGGCGACGATCGAGGCCGCTGCCACCGCCACGTGAGCTTGTTCCCCCTTGGTTTGAAAATAAACGTGGTGGCTAACAATCTGTGGTTGGCCCTGCAAATAATTAAAGTAGGTCCGTTCACTGACGAACTGGTCAATCAAGATGGCCTGCGGCTTGGTGGCTAACCGTTCTAACGTCTTAGCGAGAACGTAGTTGTGGCACAGGGCCTTTAACTGGGCCTGGTTATACTTTTTCATGCGGGCGTTATAGGCCGCGGGCATCAAGTTGAGGTAGGTGACCGGGCAAGTTGCCATGATCTGTTTGGCCAAGCGGATGATTTCCGGGTCGGTTAGTTTTTTGGAATCGGCGACGCCCAGCTGGGTGAGGGAAGCGACTTGGTCGGCGGCGACAAAGACGGCCGCCGTGGTGAGGGGGCCAAAGTAAGAGCCCACCCCGACCTCATCGGACCCCAAGACCGACCAGGTGGCAAAACCGGCGGGTAAGCCAGCCGGGGCAGGTGTCGAACGCGAGGGGGCTGGGGCGTCGTTTGGTTGCCACCGGGCGGCCTCTTGGTTGGCAAGGGCGCCCTGAAACATCACCTTGTGGCTCTTGGTGTAGCCGGTCACGGTGACCCCCTTCAGCTTGGCGTGAAAGGACGCCCCGGCCGGGAGGGTTCCCGGGGCCTGGTAGGTTGACTTCATCTGTTCAAAGGTCGGTGTATCAACGTTAATTACGATGTTCATGTTGCTCCCCTTTCTGTTGCAATCCCTACGATAGCAAATCCGGGGTGAAAATGCTAAAATATTCAGTGAAAATTTAGGAGGGAACACATGATCCTTACCGCCATTATCATCATCATTTTAATGGGTTGTTGGATTCACGGCCGCCGGATGGGGCTGATCGGCCTGGTAATTACGACGGTCGCTTATTTTTTGGCGTGGTTGATGGCCCGGCTGGGGGCCCGGTTTGTGGGGGCCGCGTTGGCTGGTATCTTACCGTCGATCACCGACAGCACCAATTCAACGGTCACGAGCCTGTTAAAGACGAGCACCAGCGAGTTTTTCTACAGTGGGGTCAGCTTTATGCTGATCTTTTGGGCGATCACATTTTTCTCCCGCTGGTTGTTGCACCGCTTTAACTGGGTCCGCCAGGTTCCGGTGGTCGGGACGGTTAACGGCTGGGCCGGCGGGGCGCTAGATTGCCTGTTGGGGTATTTAATCATCTTCGTCTTTTTGTTCATCTTCCAGCTCCTCCCCGTTGATTGGTGGCAAAGCCAACTAGCGGCGTCGGGATTGGCCCAGTGGATCATTAATCAAACCCCGGGGATGGCCAAGGTGGTCATCTCCTGGGTCATTTAAGGAGGATCGATTTGTCAATGAACCATAAAATTTTAGAAACCTTAGAGTACGGCCGGGTCAAGGGGCAGCTCTCCCAGTTTATCGTTTCGGCCACGGGACGGGCGGAACTGGCTAAGCTCGAACCCCAAACCGATTACACCACCATTCACCATTGGGTGGAAGAAACGGAGGATGGGGCCGACCTATTACGTTTGGTCGGGGGAATTCCCCTGCCGGAGTTAGCCGACGTTAGCCCCCAACTCAAGCGCTTGAAGGTGCAAGCCAGCTTAAACGGGACCGAACTGGCCCAGATCACCCAGGTCTTGCGGACCAGCATGGCGGTGCAAAACTTTTTTGAGGGCCTAGTCGAAAAGAAAATTCGCTTGCGGACCATTGATAACCTGGCGACGTCATTGGTGACGATTCCGGAGGTTACCCGGCGCCTCGCTCGCTCACTGGATCCGGACGGCCGGGTGACCGATGAGGCATCAACTAAGCTACATGGGGTTCGTCAGTTGATCACCCAAACCGAAGTTGATATTCGCCATGAACTGGAGCGTTACACCCGGGGCAAGCAGGCCAAGAAGCTGTCGGACCCGATTATCACGATCAGAAACGACCGCTACGTAATCCCAGTCTTGGCTCAGTACCGCAACCAGTTTGGCGGGGTGGTCCACGACCAATCAGCGTCCGGGCAAACCCTCTACATTGAGCCGGGGAGCGTGGTGGAGTTAAATAACCGCTTGCGCCAAGCCCAAATTGAGGAACGCCAAGAGGTACGTAAGGTCCTAGCGGAGTTATCAGACCTGGTGCGCCCCTACCGCAACGACATCGCGCAAAATGCCCAGTTGCTAGGCCACCTCGACTTGATTAACGCCAAGGCCAAGTTGGCGGCGGCGATGAAGGCGAGCGTACCGCTTTTAAACCAGGAGGGTGATGTCAACTTACGGATGGCCCGTCACCCCTTGATCGACCAGGAGAAGGTGGTTGCCAACGACATTGCCCTGGGTAAGGACTACCAGGCAATCGTGATCACGGGGCCGAACACCGGTGGGAAGACGATCACCTTAAAGACCCTGGGCTTAATCCAGTTAATGGCCCAGTCGGGGATGTTTATCCCGGCCAACGAAAACTCGACGGTCGCCATTTTTGATAACGTCTTTGCCGACATTGGGGATGAGCAGTCGTTGGAACAAAACCTGTCGACCTTCTCTGGCCACATGGAAAACGTTAAGCGGATCTTAGAACAAATCACCGCTAACTCCCTGGTACTCTTGGACGAACTGGGGGCCGGGACCGACCCTAAGGAAGGGGCGGCCCTGGCGATGGCAATCCTCGACCAAATTGGGGCAACGGGTAGCGAAGTCGTCGTGACGACCCACTACCCGGAACTGAAGGTCTACGGCTACGACCGGGCCAAGACAATCAACGCCTCAATGGAATTTGACCAGCAAACCCTTCAGCCGACCTACCGGCTCTTACTTGGGGTGCCAGGGCAGTCCAACGGGATCGCGATCGCCAAGCGGCTAGGGATTGAGCAAGCGGTCATTGACGAGGCCTCATCGTTGGTCTCTGATGACAGCCAGGACTTAAACAAGATGATCGGTGACCTGGTCGAACAACGCAAGCGGGCCCGGGAGGAAAACGAACGGCTTCAGGCGTTAGTTAAGGAAAACGCGGCCACCAAAGAGGAGTTAGACGCCAAACTCGATCGCTTTAACGAGCAGCGCGATAAGCTCTTGGAACGGGCCCGTTCGGAGGCCAACCACGAGGTTTCCCAAGCTAAAAAGAAGGCCAACCAGATTATCCACCACCTCCGCCAACTAGAAATTCAGGGCGCTACGGTTAAGGAAAATGAATTAATTGACGCCCAGGGGGCCTTAAACGCCCTACACAAGGACAACCCACGCTTAAATCACAACAGCGTTTTACAACGGGCCAAGCAAAAGCACCAACTTAAGGTGGGGGACCACGTCAACGTCAAGTCCTATGGCCAGCAAGGGGTCTTGTTAAACAAGCGCGGCGCCCATAAGTGGGAGGTCCAACTGGGCATTTTGAAGATGGCCATTGACGAGGCCGACCTCGAAAAGATTTCGGCTAAGCAGGCTAAGCAAGCCGAGAAAAAGCACGCTCAGCCCCGGCGAATGGCGGTGCGGACGATTCAAACGCGGCAAACCAGTGCCCGGTTAGACTTGCGGGGTCACCGTTACGAAGAGGCGATGAGTGAACTGGCGTCCTTTATTGACCACGCCTTGTTAAACAACTTGCCGTCGGTAACGATCATCCACGGGAAGGGGACCGGGGCCCTACGTAAGGGGACCCAACAGTACCTCCAGAGCAACCCCCGGGTAAAAAACTTTGAATACGCCAGCCCTAGCAATGGGGGCGACGGGGCAACGATCGCCTACTTTTAGCGGGTGAATCGGGGCGCCGGACCATTAAATAAATGGTAAAATAGGGGTAATTAAACAAAGGGGGCTTGGAGCATGTCAGTACACGAAACAAGCGACGCCACTTTTGAACAAGACACGGCGACCGGCGTGGCCCTAATTGATTTTTGGGCGACCTGGTGTGGACCGTGCCGGATGCAGTCACCAGTTGTTGAAGCCCTCGACCAGGAAATGGGGGAGCAAGTTGGTTTTCACAAGCTAGACGTGGACGCTAACCCCAACGTGGCCGAACAGTTTCAGATCATGAGTATTCCCACCCTAATGATTACCAAGGACGGCCAGGTAGTCGACCAATTAATCGGCTACCACAGCAAAGAGCAGGTCGCCCAACTTTTAAAACAATACCTCTAGTCATAAGGGGGACGCTGGTTAGAAGATTGTTTCTAATTGGCGCCCCCCTTTTCGATTTTCTTAAAAATTGGACCAGGACTTGTAATTTTTCCCTAAGCGCGCTTAACTAGGAAGGTGTGAATTTTAGTGAAATGGGGAATGACGGATGCAACTCCGACAACAACTACAAAAGAACCTCCCGATTATTATTGCCACGGTGGTAATCGGGGTGATTGTGGGGACCAGTTCAGCCTTACTAAGTCTCTTTTTGGACCACGTTGAGCACCTTTTTTTGGGCTTTCAAGAGAGTAACCGGATGCCGGTGAACCTGGACGCCAGCGCTATTCACCGGGGCTTGTCGGTAATAGCGGGGGGGGTCCTAGCTGGGTTCTCTTGGTACCTCCTACAAAAAAAGGGCTACCGTCCGGTGGGGCTAGCTAAGGCCGTGGAAGGACAACGGATGCCCCTTTTCCGCACCCTTGCCCACGTCTTAACCCAGATCTTCTTCGTTGGGACCGGGGGCTCAATTGGGCGTGAATTGGCACCACGGGAGGCCGGGGCCGCCTTTGCCCAGAAGTGGGAAGATTTTGCTAACCAACACCCCGCTTTAACACTGGAAGACGACGATAAACGCTTGTTGGTGGCGGCCGCTGCCGGAGCGGGCTTTGCCGGGGTCTACATCGCCCCGATTACCGGCGCCTTCTTTTGCATGGAACTACTCTACAAACGAATTACCCCACGGGCGATCGCCGTCTCGTTGACCATGTCTTCGATCGCCACCATGATTGGTGCTTTGGTCAAGGGTTACGTTCCTTACTACCTGGTCTCTGACCGGGAGCTTTCGTTACGCTTGCTCCCCTACGTTATCGTGGTCGCCCCGTTAATGGGGTGGTTAGGCCACCTCTTTGGGCGGGCGATCAAGGCTTGTAGCGCCAAGCGACCCCACCAAGTCAAACTATTGGTGCTCTTTCCAATCGTCGGCCTGGTGACCGGGTTAGTGGCCGCCGTTTACCCCCAAATCATGGGGAACGGGCGGGGGTTAGCCCAGTTGGCAATGTCGACGACGGCACCGAGCCGCATCGCCATCGTGGCCCTGTTCTTTGGTTTGGTGGCCAAACCAATCGTCACCCTGATGACGATTCGTTTTGGGGGCTACGGTGGGGTCTTGACCCCGTCCATTTCAATTGGTGCCTCACTGGGGGTCTTGCTAGGGATGGTGTACGCCATTATTGTGCCGGGCATCCCACTCGCCCAGTTCGCCGTGGTCGGGGCGGTCGCCTTTTTGACCTCCTCGCAAACGGCGCCTTTAATGGCCCTCTTTATGCTCTTTGAAGTTTGCCACCTGGCTAGCGGTTCCTTTTTGATGCTAGCGCTAGCGGCGGGTTTATCGATCGCCGTTAATAAGTGGCTGAGTGCGGCGAGCAACTAAAAAAAAGAAGCTGGAATTTTCCAGCTTCTTTTTTTTATCTCTGTGGATAAGGTAGTCACCATTTTAGCCCACGGCCCGTTTAACGGTGGGGGTCGCACTTCCTATTTCTTTTTCTTTCGCCCAAACAAGCTGGTACGCTTCTTGAACGTGGGTTCTTCGGTAGTCGGCATTTGGGGGTGGATGAATTCAACGAGTTCGGTGCGTTCGGAATCGGAGGTGCCTTGGGGGTCGTTTTGAACCAGGAAGGTGGCAATGTGGCGGCCGCGTTCTTGAACCTCGGCTTCGGCAACCGAGCCCAGTTGGAATTCAATTTCCTGGGCTAAAAAGCCGGCTTCCAGGGCAAAGGAGGTGGTTTCCTTGTCGAGGGTCAAGCGCTCGTCGACGATGGGGCCGCCCAGCTCCCAAATTTGCTGGGTGGCGCTCCGTTTTTTCAGGCTTAATTCACCCATGCCTAGTTGGTTAGTTAAGACGATCAGTTCTTCTTCGGTGGCAACCGGGTATTCACGGGCCAGGTCCTTACCGATCCAGTAGAGGATCCCCTCCGTTTCGGTTCCTAAAAGGGCGGGGATAATGATGTCACGCAGGGTGGCGGCTCCAAGACCCCGGTGGCTGTTAATGAGGTGGTCGTAACGTGTTTGGGTCATTTTAATAACTTCTTTCTTTGGAAATCTATTTTATTATACCGGAAATCGGCAGCCGGGCGAGGGACTTAATGAAAATTTAGGGGCGAGGATTGCAAAGCAGCTGGATTTGGGCGAAAATAAGGTTTCAACCTGTTGAAAAAGAGAAAGGGTGAACATAAAATGGACAATCGCCCAATTGGAGTGATGGATTCTGGCTTGGGGGGCCTTTCAGTCGTCCGGGTTATCCAGCAAAAACTACCCAACGAAGAGGTCATCTTCGTGGGCGACCAAGGTCACTTCCCGTACGGAACCAAGGATCAAGCGGAGGTCCGTCAACTGGCGCTTTCGATTGGTGCTTTTTTACTCAAGCATGACGTAAAGATGATGGTCGTGGCCTGCAATACGGCGACGGCGGCCGCACTGCCGGCCCTGCAAGCGGCGCTCCCAATTCCCGTAATTGGGGTCATTGAGCCCGGCGCCCGGGCGGCCCTGGCCCAGGATAAAAAGGGACCGATTGGGGTGATCGCCACCACGGCAACCACCACGGCCGGCGCCTACCCAGCTACGATCGAACGGCTAGCGCCGGGTACCCCGGTCATTGCAAAGGCCACCCAGCCAATGGTCGAAATCGTTGAGCACGGCCAGACCGAGACGGCAAAGGCCCAAGAAGTGGTTAGTGAACAGCTAATGACCTTTAAAGAGCACCCGGTAAAAACCCTGATTATGGGCTGCACCCACTTCCCGTTTTTGGCCCCGGAAATAAGTAAGGCGGTCGGACCAACGGTGGCCTTAGTCGACCCGGCTAAGGAAACGGTGGCCACGGCCAAGTCCTGGCTGGAACAGCACCAAGCAATGGGTAACCACGCCCACCCCAACTACCACCTATATTCAACGGGCAACCTCCCTGACTTAAGGGCCGGGGTGAATAAGTGGTTGTTGTCGGGGCACTTTGACTTAGGAACCGCCCAAATTGAAGAGGGGGATTAACGTGTTAACACTCGTCGTTGCAACTAACAACCCCGGCAAGGCCCGGGAATTTCAAGAAATGCTCGCACCCATGGGGATCGAGGTCAAAACGTTGGCCGACTTCCCCCCATTTCCAATTGTCGAAGATGGAAACAGTTTTGAAGAAAACGCCCTAAAAAAGGCCCAGGCAGCCGTTTCAGCCCTCAACTTACCGGTGGTCGCCGACGACTCGGGCTTGATGGTTGACGCCTTAGACGGTGAGCCCGGGATTCACTCGGCGCGCTATGCCGGCGACCATAATGACGCCGCTAATAACCAAAAGCTCCTGGCCAAATTAGCTGGGGTACCGGATGAAGAGCGGACCGCCCATTTCCACACGACGATCGTGGGCCTAAAGCCAAATGGCGCCAAGCTAGTCGCCAACGGCCAAGTCAATGGTCACATTCTTCACGAATTAACCGGGACGAACGGCTTTGGCTACGACCCGCTCTTTTACGTTGACGAATTGGCAACGTCGATGGGGAACCTAACGGATGAACAAAAAAACGCCATTAGCCATCGGGGACGGGCGCTGCGGGCGTTGATGGCAGACTTTGAAGAATGGTGGGAGAAGTAATGAAGGCACTATTTATTAGCGATAACCATGGTGACGCCGCTATTTTAGAGCGGGTTAAGGAAGGCTTGGCGGATCAAGTTGACGCTATGTTTCACTGCGGCGATTCAAACTTATCCCCGGATGACCCAGCCTTAGCCGGTTTTCAAGTGGTGGTGGGCAACACCGATTGGGATCCCTTCCCGCGGGTGGTGGACCAAGTAGTAGGCGATGAGCACGTCTTCGTGACCCACGGCCACCTGTATGGCGTCAACCAGAGCTTGTTGAACCTGAAGCTAGCGGCCAAGGAAGCGGGCGCTACGGTGGCGGCGTACGGCCACACCCACCAACTGGCTTGCCAGGTGGTGGACGGGATCTTGTTGTTAAACCCGGGCTCAATTAGCCAACCCCGCGGCGAGTACGATTACCTGGGCGGCACCTTTGCCATGGTAGAAACGACGCCCGAGCACTTCATCGTGCGCTACTTCAACCGCGACCTGGTCAACGTCGGCTTAGATAAGCGCTTGAAACGATAACAGAGGTGTAGGGGGAAACGGAGCTTTTCCCGATCCCTCAAATTAACAAGGGGCTGGGAGAAAACACAGTTTTCTCCCAGCCCCTTGTTGTATTCCCGAATGTTAGACAGAAAACGTGGTCAATAACCGCAGACCTAGTGCCTAAGCAGGCCGAAGAACAGTGCGTTTCGCACTAACCGTTCGTCCTAGCTTAGTCATACGACCTGCCGAGAAGGTTATTTTCCACTCTCTTTTGCGTTTATTTAATTCGTTGGTCGAGCAGGGCGTTAATGGTCCGCAAAACGCCGCTCTCGTTATTGGTGTGGGTAGTGACGTTAGCCGCTTGTCCTTGAATGAAGGGCGCCGCGTTTTTCATCGCGTAGGATTGGGGCGTCATTGTCAAAAGGCCAAGGTCGTTTTCGTTATCGCCAAAGGTCACCACGTGCTCAGCCTCTACCCGTTCTTGGTCGGTGAGGGTCAGTAGGGCGCCCTGTTTAGTGGCCGAAGCGAGGCCGATTTGGGAGGTGTGAAAGCCCGAGTTTTCCAGGGCGAGGCCGGCGGGTAAGTGAGCGGTTAGCCAGGCGGTGGCCGCTTGCCAGTCAACGGTCGGGCTAAAGGTCACCGAGACCCGGGTTAATTGGTCATCGACCAGGGTTGCCACCTGCCGCAAGTCCGAAACGGCGATCACCTTCTCATAAAAGGTTTTAACGATTGCCCGATTAGTGGGGGACATCGACTGGTCAATGTAAGAGGCGTTAACCCCGGAGACTACCAGTTGTGCTAGTTGGCCCGCTGCAAAGTGGTCGGTGATTAGGGCTAGGACGTCGGTGATTAGGGCGTTGGTTAGGGGGCTAACCGATAGCAGTTGGCGCCCCAGGTGGACGACCGCCCCGTTTTGGGAGATAAAGGTTAGCTGGTCGACCTGGTTAGCAAACTCCCGGGTTAAGCGGTGGTAAGAAGAACCGGAGGCAATCACCAAGGGGATCTTGGCGGTGACCATCCGGGTGTAGGTTTTAGAGAAGAGTTGGTGGTCGTAACCGTGGGCGTCGTTTAAAAAGGTGCCGTCCATGTCAGTGACGATCATTTTAATTTTAGTGGCCATGCGGGTGCCCCCATTCGTTGCCTAGAGGAACTTCAGCGTCATTTAAATCCTTTAGGTAGGTGGCTAAGCAGGTGGCCGCCGCGCTACCCTGGGTGCCGGAACGGGTGGTGATGACCACCCGGAAGACCAGCCGTCCCATTTGATCGGTGGTTGGCCCGGTGACGTCGGGTTCTTTAATTAAGCCGTCGACCTCCTTTAGCAGGCTTGGGCCGGCCTTTTTAACGATCGCCTCCACCTGGTCGAGCGGGGTCGTCGGCGTGATTTGGATGTCGACGTTGGCGGTCAGATTGTGGCGGGAGAAGTTTTGTACCATGGTGATGTTGCGGTTTTGAATGTAGGTCAGAGTCCCGTCTGCGGAGAGAACCTGGGTGGTCCGTAACCCAATGGCGGCCACGGTTCCCTTGGTGGTGCCAATTTGAACCACGTCGCCAACGTCAATCTGTTGTTCCAAGAGGATGAAAAAACCGTTAACCACGTCGGAAACAAACCCCTGGGCCCCAAGCCCCAGGGCAATGGAGAAGATTCCGGCCCCGGCCAACAGAGTGCCCACGGGAACCCCGATTAAAGATAAGAGGGCGTAGAGTAAGAAAAAGTAACAGGTGTAGCGAAAGATGTTGAGGGTTAAGGCGTGAAAGGTAGCCGCCCGGTGCGTTCCGCCCAGCACCTGGATGCGCCTGGTCTGGTGAAAGGCGGCGTCAATGATTAGTTTTCCAACCCAGAGGATGGCGCCAAAGATGACAAAGGCGAGGAGAATGGACAAGATCCGATCACCCAGATTTTTGACGATCGCATCCCAATTAAGGGTGGAGAAGTAATGGCTGATTTGGCTGGCCTGGTTGGTCAGCGAGGTGGAGGCAAGTAGTTCCATAAAATTGTTCCTTTATCCATAAAAACGTTATTGTTTTCTATCATAACAACCCAGTGGCACGCCGGCAAATCAATTTGCGGTCGATACCTAATAATGCTATCCTTAAGATTAAATAAAGGAGGTTTCACTATGACTGTTGGACAACTTGCGGGCTTAATTGCGGCCCTAGCGCTCGTCGTGTTGGTAATTTTTATCGCCTGGTTCCTCGTAAAGGTGGCCGGGGCAATTCGGGATGCCATTACTAGTGTCGAGCAACTCACCAAGGATGTTGATACCCTCAGCGGGGAATTAAACGAAATCCTGAAGAACAGCAACTCCCTTTTGGAGGACATCAACAAAAAGGCGGTTCAAGTCGATCCAGCCGTTCAGGCGATTGCTGACCTGGGACAGAGCGTTTCAGACGTCAACCAAGCCTCCCGTTCACTGGTGGAAAACTTAGCGAGCCGGCGTGAAAAGCGCCGCAACAGCTTCATGAAGTCCGCGGCCCAAGCAGCGGCGATGGGGGTTGTTAGCCGGGTCTTTAAGCGCAAGAAGAATCAGTAGGAGGACGTCGAATGGCAAGAAAGTTTTTAACGGGGCTGGCACTGGGAAGTGTGGCCGCCGTGGCTGCCTATAAGGCACTGAGCGAAGAAAAGCGCCAAGCACTGCGCGAACAGTTCCAAGGACGGTTTAAGGACCTGATGGATTACCTGACGGAGTACTCCTTGTTAGCGCTGGACGTCGTTGACGGGGCGGTTGGCGATTACCAAGAAGCTGCTAGCGACAAGCTTGATAACCTAAAGGACACCTTGAAGGATCAGGCAAGCAAGGTTGGTAACCACTTCACCAACGACAACTTCGACGCCCAAACTGAGGAGTTGCGCCAAACCTTGGCCCAAGCGCACCAAGCACAAGCGGCGCCAGAAGAAGACATCGTAATCGACCAAACTAAAGAGCAAGCAAAAGAACCGGAAAAGACAGCCGGTGAGCCATTGCATGAACCATAACCAAAAGAATAGTAATAAAAGCCCGTACCGGGCCAATCGAAGGCGATTGGGCTGGTACGGGCTTTTTTGTGTTTGCTTGGCTTAGCCGACGACTTGTAGTTCCTTGCTGGTGTGGGTGAAGGGGAGGCAGCCGTCTTCGGTAATGTGGACGCAGTCTTCGATCCGAACGCCGGCCACGCCCGGGATGTAAATCCCCGGTTCAATTGAGAAGCACATGCCGGGTTCTAGTTGCATGTCGTTTCCTTCCATGATGGACGGAAATTCATGTTCGCTCATCCCCATTCCGTGGCCGAGGCGGTGGATGAAGTACTCACCGTAGCCGGCCTGTTCGATCACGTCTCTGGCGACCTTATCCAATTCAGCGGCCGTCATCCCCGGTTTGGCAGCGGCCTGGGCGGTTAACTGGGCCTCTAAGCAGACTTGGTAAATGTCTTTTTGTTGATCGTTGAGCGCCCCGACGGCCACGGTCCGGGAGGCGTCGGAGATGTAGCCATCGTAAATCGTCCCGAGGTCAAACAAGACCAGTTGGTTATTTTCGATTTGGCGACTACTGGTGGCGCCGTGCGGTTCGGCTGCGTGGGGGCCCGCTTGGATCAGGGTGTCAAACGACATCTGCATGATGCCGTGCTTTTTTAAGGCGTACTCCAATTCGGCGGCCACGGCCTGTTCGGTTTGGCCAACCTTAACTGCGTCGAACCCGACCTGGAAGGCAAAGTCGGCCCACTTGCCGGCTTCGTTGAGCTTTTCGATTTCATCGGCCGATTTGATCAAGCGCATCCGTTCGATGGCGGGGGTCAGGTCGAAATCAAAGTGGGCGGCCGGGAATTGTTCTTCCAGGGCCCGTAACCGCGTCACCGTCAAAAAGCCTAGTTCGGCACCCCACTTGGTAGGGTTAGCGATCCGTTTTTGAACCTGGTCAGCGATCATTTTAAACGGTGCTTCGTGGTCTAGGTACCCGTAGACTGGGTAGGGCCAACCAGTGCCCTTAATGGCTTCGACTTCGAGGGCCGGCCCAAACAAGAAGGGGTCCTGGTCAGCAAAGACCAGCAGGGCGAGGACCCGTTCAACCGGATCCGAACCAAAACCGGTTAGGTACTTAATCGTCATTGGGTCGCTCAAATAGGCGACGTCTAGTTGTTGGTCGGCTAGCAGTTGTTGAAGGTGGTGCAACTTTTCGTAATTCATCAAATCAATCCTTTCCGTCTTGTAACAGCGATTAAGTCGATTATAACGCAAAATTACCATAAGATTGATCCATAAAGTTGCCCTTTAAAGGGAACTTTGCTATATTATGGATTGGATTGAAAACTCTATGAAAACATAATAGATCAAGAAGGAGAGCATCATGCAAAAACAATCAGTAACCATTTACACGGTTGCACGTGAAGCCCGGGTCTCGATGGCCACGGTTTCGCGGGTTGTCAACGGGAATCCTAACGTTAAGCCGGAAACCCGTAAGAAAGTCTTAGACGTCATCAAGGAATTGAATTACCGCCCGAACGCGGTGGCCCGGGGCCTGGCCTCCAAGAAGACCACCACGGTGGGGGTTGTGATTCCGGACGTGACCAACGACTACTTCTCCAAGTTAGCCCTCGGGATTGACGACATTGCTTCCATGTACAAGTACAACATGATTTTGACCAACTCGGATGCCGATGACCACAAGGCCTTACAAGTGGTACGCAGCATGATGGCCAAGCAAGTTGACGGGATCATCTTCATGGGCCACGACATCTCCGAAGAACTGCGGCAAGAATTCTCTTCCTCCACGATTCCGGTGGTCGTCGCCGGCTCTGCCATCAACGATGAAGATTTGCCAACGGTGCGGATCAACTACCAAGCAGCAACGAAAGAAGCTGTTCAATACCTGCTTAACCACGGTAACGACAAGGTTGCCTTGGTGATCGGCTCTAAGGCCAGTACGATCAATGCCCAGATGCGGATTCCGGGGTATGAAGCGGCCCTTAAAGAGGCCGGCCAGTCCTTAGATGAAGCCTTAATTTTTGAAGCTCACGATTCCTACCGGGAAGGTTACGACCTAACCGAAAAGGTGCTGGAAAGTGGCGCCAAGGCCGCCTTTGTTTCCGACGATGGGATTGCCGCCGGGCTGTTAAACGGCCTGACCGACCACGGGAGCAAGGTGCCAGCCGATTTCGAACTGATTGCCGCTAACGACACTAAGTTAACGGAAATTACTCGGCCGAAGATGACTTCGGTTACCCAACCACTTTATGATATTGGTGCCGTTTCAATGCGCCTGTTGACCAAGCTGATGGGTAACAACCAAGCTACCGATGGTGAAGATGGCGATGACGAGCAAAACGTAATCTTGCCACACGGGTTTGAAGAACGGCAAACGACCCGCTAATCACTGGGGGTGATGGCTTGATCTCAAGAGCGGAGTACCAACGGCGGCACCAAGAACAAGCGGCGGCCCCCTTAGAAGCTGACTTAGGGCCACGAATCGGGCACCACTTCTTCTTGGCCTTGCTAACGGTTTTAGCGACCCTCACCCTGTTGATCACCATTTTGATCAATGGAACGGTGTTAAACGAGTCCTTTGCTAAACAGGAACTAACCAATTCCAGTTTAGCGACCTCCCTACAAAATATGATCAACCAAAGCGTGAGCCAGTACGGTTACTCGGGAACGGTGGTAACCACCAAGCAAGCCAACCAGTTAATCGAGCAAGTGGTCGAAGAGGTTTACGAGGACAAGACGATTCAAGTCGACCTCTCGAGCATTGAAAGTAGCCTTACGAACCAGGCTAGCGAGCAATTAGCTTCGACGCTGGGGATTTCGGTTAGCCTCGCCAACAACTCGGCGATTGCCGCCATTGAAAATCAGCTAAGCCAGCAGGTCAATTCCCAGTTAAACACGAGTCAGCTCCAGGAAGCAGCCAGCGCCATTAAAACTTGCAAGGTAATCACCAACTTGGTACTACTAGTGTCCTTGGTCGTTTTGGCCCTGTGCCTAGTGACCGCCACTTTCATGCGAACGGTCTCGTTTCCAATTACAATTGGCGATGCAATGGCCTGGGTTAGCCTCTTGTTTAGCGGACTATTGCTCTTGCCGCAACTCTGGTCGGGGGCGATCACCGATGATCAAACCCTGGCGCCCCTAGTTTCACAGGTGGAGACTGACGTTGTGAACAAGGGCTGGTCCTTAGTGGTGATCCCGGTGGCCATCTTCTTGCTCTGCCTATTGGTGCGGGTCTGGCGGCGGTTTAGCAGACGGGCTTGAAAAAACGCCCATGATTTAGTATAATTTGACTGTTTGTTATCATTTAAAGAAAAGAGGAGTTAGTTCATGTCAGGACATTCAAAATGGCATAACATCCAAGGGCGTAAGAACGCTCAGGATGCCAAGCGTGGTAAAATTTTCCAAAAGATTTCACGTGACTTGTACCAAGCCGCTAAAGCAGGTGACCCGGATCCCGACAACAACCCTCAACTCCGGTTGGTAATGGATAAGGCGCGGGCAGCTAACATGCCTAAGCAAAACATCCAACGGGCCATTGACAAGGCCACTGGTGCTGGTGGGGCCAACTTCGAAGAAATCACTTACGAAGGTTACGGTCCTGGTGGGGTAGCCGTAATGGTCTTCTGCCTGACCGACAACAAGAACCGGACGGCCGCCGCTATCCGGTCCGCCTTCACTCACTCCGGTGGTTCCTTAGGGGCCACGGGTTCCGTTTCCTACATGTTCAACCGGCAAGGGTTAATTGAAATCCTTCGTGACGGCTTGGACAAGGACGAAGACGACATGTTGATGGACGCACTTGACGCTGGGGCTGACGACATGCAAGCCACTGACGACAAGTTCCAAATCTTCACGGATCCTTCCGCCATGACTTCCGTTCGTGACGCCTTACAAGAACAAGGCTACGAACTGGAAACGGCCGAAGTAACCATGATCCCAGAAAACAAGACCAAGGTTCCTGCCGACAAGGTTGGTCAATACCAACACTTGATCGATGAATTGGAAGACAACGATGACGTGGCTGACGTTTACGAAGCAGCCTTCGTTGAAGATGCCGACCAGGGCGAATAAGTTAAGTAAAGAGGTTGAGAGAAACTCGTGTTTCTCTCAACCTCTTTTCGTTTTGGTAACAGCTAGGTAACGAACGGTGTCAATCGTTACAAATGATATATTACCGTAAATATTAATAAATCTATCATACTTATAACAATATATTGTATACCTTCTGTAATGGTCTGGTAATTTCTTTCGTTTATATTAAGGGGGTCCTTGTGAAAGGATAAATAATATAAGGATGTGAAGGATTATCAAAACGAAACTGATGCTCAAGTGCACGGTGGCCTTAGGATTTGGAACCATTGGCCTTGCAGCCGCCGGAGCAACGGCCCATGCAGACACAATCACGATTCAAAAGGGTGACACGGTGTGGGGCTATTCACAGCGCTACCACGTGACGATGGGTGACATTGTTAAAGCAAATAACTTAAAGAACCCGAACTTAATTATTGCCGGAAAGACGATTTATATTCCAACGAGTGGGGGCTCCAGTGCTTCAAGCACGGCGGCCACGGCCAGTTCAACGGCGACGAGCACCGCTACTAGCGCCACTAGTGCTAACTCAGCGCCAAGCTCGAGTGTGACGAGTTCGAGTGCCAGTGAAGTGGCCACGAACACGTCCGCTACGAGTGCGGTAAGCAGCGCCGTAGTTAGTGCTAATTCGGCTGCTGATTCTAGCGCTACTAGTACCACGAACGCAACCAACGTTGTTAGTGCTAGTTCCGCCGTTGCTAGTGCCGACTCTGCAGTAAGTGCATCTAGCGATTCAGCCACGAGTGCGGTGGCATCTTCTGCCACCACCTCCAGTGCTGCTAGCTCCGCTTCCGCCACGAGTACGGCCAACACCACGATGGTGACGGTCTCAGCCACTAGTGCGTCCTCAGCAAGCTCATCAATGGCTTCATCAACGACCACCACTTCCACGACTACTACCACAAGCACGTCGGGAGTGGCTACTTACAGCGCCGCCCAAGCGGTGGCCCGTGCCGAATCCGTAATCGGTACACCATACGTATACGGTGGAAATACCACGAGCGGCTTTGACTGCTCCGGGCTAGTTCAATGGGCATATGGCCTGAGTTCTACTTACCGGACGACTTACCAACAACAAGCCTTGGGAACCCACCATTACGACGTTGAAAACGCACCGGCTGGGGCGATCGTCTTCTTTGGCTCCGATAGTGCACCGTACCACGACGGGATTTCGCTCGGGAACGGGACCTTTATCCAAGCCCCAGATACTGGTCAAACGGTTAAGATCACGAGCATGTCCGCTTACGCGCCAAGCTACTACGTGGTTATCAACTAATAAGGGTGTTTCATTATTTTCCCCAAAGGAGCTGCGATAGGGATGTCGCAGCTTTTTTTATTTATAAAACCAGGATCGTTAAGAACCTTATAAACAATTAACCCCGCTTTAGCGTAAAAATCCTCAAAGTTTATTCATGTACGGGTAGAATATCTGGGAGGCGGGCAGTGCTAACGATTTTTACACGGCAGCTATCGTTAGCATGTCCAAAAGTTGGCATAACTTTTGGTATGCTAGCTTTGATCCGGCTGGGTTTATCACCGTCGACAACCCCCCGGTAGCCCTCTGGTTTATGGTTATCTGTGTTAAAATCTTTGGCCTTCACGGTTGGAGTATCGTTTTATCCTCGGTCCTGTTTGGAATCGGGTCGGTCTATTTGATTTACAAGATGGTTAAGCCAACTTTTGGTCCCTTAACCGCACGGATAGCCGCCTTCTTTATGACAATCACCCCGATCGTGGTCGCCGACTCCCAAACTAACAACATGGATGCCACGCTGGTCTTTTTCTTACTGTTAGCCGGTTGGGTTTTACAAAGGGCGGTTCGAAAGCGACGGGGATGGCTGGTATTGGTATCCTTTGCCCTAGTGGGGGTCGCTTTTAACATCAAGATGTTACAGGCATACATGGTTTTGCCAGCCATGTATCTTTACTACTGGGTTGCTAGTCGGCAGAATTGGAAAAGGGTACTTACTCAGACCGTGTTGGCCACCTTGGCTTTAGCCGTGGTTAGCCTCAGTTGGCCCCTGGCGGTTGATTCGACAAGTAAAAGTACGCGCCCTTACATTGGGAGTTCTTCAACCAACTCGGTTTTGAACCTAGCGTTCGGTTATAACGGGACGCAACGGTTATTTGGGCAAACCACTGGAACCGGGGGGACTTTCTCTGGGATGGGGACTAAAGCGAGTGGTAAAACTAAGACCGGGGCCCCAACGGGTGGTACTAAGCAGGGGGGAATGAAAAAGCCAGCTGGCGGAGCCCCAACTGGGCAGGCTAAGCCAACCAGCGGGATGAAGAAGGGGACTACAAACGGGGGGAAGCCTTCCGGCAAGTCGTTAAGTAGTATGCCAAAAACCACCAAGGGACGCCCAACTGGTATGAAGGGGGGCGCTGGCCAAGGTGGCAATGGTATCTTCAACGTTGGGACCGCTGGGGTGACCCGCCTATTCCAGACGGCATTGAGACGGCAAATTAGCTGGTTCTTGCCATTGGCCCTTTTTGGAATGGTAGCGGCTTACTTGGCTGCGTACGATCGTAAGAAGAAGTGGTGGCAGACTAACCGGAAGCAACAAGATGTTCTTTATTGGGCGGGGTGGCTAATCCCCGTTGGGGCCTTCTTTAGCGTTGCTAACTTCTTTCATCCTTATTACACCATCATGCTAGCGCCTCCGTTGGCGGTATTAGCGGCCCTGGCCATTACAAGTGGGCTAAAAAAGGCCACGTCGAAAAGGGATGATAAGAGGGCGCGCTGGTTGCGTTACCTTTTATTCATGGGCTTAGGGACCACCGCTTGCCTTCAGTCCTATTATGTTTGGGCTTACTATCCGTGGTTAAGTTTGGTTATTTTGATTTTGACCGCGGTTGCGTTGGTCATGATGACCTTGATCCCAGCTAAGGAACGCCTCTTTTTAACCTTAGGGGTAGGTTTCCTCTGTTTGGCTCCGGGTTTTTGGGCCCTGACCTCAACGATCTCTGGTGAATCCGCGGCCGTTCCGACCACCGGACCGTCCCTACTGAGTCGTGGCGGTGCGGCCACCGGACTTGGCACTGGTACGGTGAATACCCAACTGATCAAATACCTTAAACAACATAATGGCAAGTCAACAACCTACCTGTTTGCCACCACCGATTCCAATACGGCCGCCCCGTACATCATCAAGACCGGTCAGGCCGTGATGACGATCGGGGGCTATAACGGGACCGATAACGCAATTTCCCTGAAGAAATTTAAGCAATTGGTCAAGGACGGGAAGGTTAAATACTTCTACATTTCGAGCCACACCAATAACAACGCAATTGTTAAGTGGGTCAAAAAATACGGTACCAAGGTGAGTGCCAGTGCATATGGTGGCACAAGTAGCCAAACCAAAGGCGTGGGTGCCATGGGAAGTACCAATGCGACCCTTTACCGTTTATCAGCATCCAAATAAGGCCTGGTCAAAGGGGCCGTACAACTAAGTAGGATTAAATACCTTACGTTCTCTAACTAAATAATCGGAAATGCCAAGGGCTGAGAGGAACCCAATTGTTCCCTCGGCCTTTTTAGCGCCCTAGATTTTTTGCCATTAATTTCGTCACTTTTTCCGTGTCCTCCGTACTTAGTAAACAAGGAGGGATTAACGTGGAAAGTTGGTTACGAAAAGAGATGGCCACCATGATCGGTGAGCGGGTGGCCGATGCCTATATTTTGCCCCACCAGGGTCGCTACCGGTTAGCCTCCTTTGAACGGGGGCAGGTAAAGGAACGGCGTTCGTTGACGCTGGCCGGGGGACAACAGCTAATCGCTTATTTTAAGTACCGCGCCAATATGGCGGTCACTGAGCACCGGCGGCCACAGTCAGGCGGGATCAGTTGGCCCAGTAAGGAAGGGGTGGTCAACCTGCGCTTATCAACCGTGGGTGATTTTACGGGGCAAGAATCGTTAGTCATCCGCTTCATCTACCCGGTTAGCACCGACTATCAGCTCCTGGTTCCCACTCAATGGCAGAACTTACACCGGTTTGCTCGCCAGCGGGGGCTGGTCTTATTTGCCGGTCCCCTAGGATCGGGGAAGACGACCACCATGTACCGTTTAGCGCGCGAAGTCAAAAAAGAGCAGGTGGTGATGACGATCGAGGACCCGGTTGAAATCGAAGAGCCCTGGTTTATCCAGACCCAGGTCAACGAACTGGCGGGGTTAAGTTATCAAGAACTACTACGGGTGAGTCTGCGCCACCGTCCCCACATTTTGATCATTGGCGAGGTGCGCGACCCAATGACGGCGAAGATGGCGGTGCGGGCGGGTTTGGCCGGGCAGCTAGTTTTAGCAACGGTCCATGCCCGTAGCGCGGGTGGGGTTTACACTCGCCTACGCCAACTGGGGGTGAGCGAACTGGATTTAGCCCAAGCGGTAACTGGGGCTTGTTACCAACGCCTGGTTCCCCTAGCTAGCGAAGGGGCGGCGGTGTTATTTGACTTTGCCAGTCCGGGGCAGGAAAAGGAAACGAGGAAGGTGACCCCACTGTGGGTGAAACACTTAGGGGAGGCGGTAGCAAATGGGAAGATTACGCAGGAAACGGCGGAAGAATTCGCGGCCGGTTAAAATGAAACAGGGGCAAATGGCGGACTGGCTCTTATTCTTGGGGGACGGTATTGACCGGGGGATTAGCCTGCGCCGGCTGGTAAACATGTCACAACGGCTCTACCCGAAGTGGCAGGGGATGTTTGATGAAATTGACCAGGCAATGCTCATGGGCAAGCCCTTTGCCGAGGCGCTGGGCCCTTGGCTTTCGGTCGATACTTACTACCAACTACGCTTGGCAGAACGCCATGGTAAGTTGGCGGAAACGATTCACCAGGTGGGCAAGTTCCTGGCACTGCAAGCAAAGCAACGGGCCCGTTTACGGGCGGTCATGCAGTACCCGGTGATTTTACTGGTCTTTTTAGTTCTAGTGATCGTAATGGTGATTCACTTTGTCCTCCCCGAGGTCGCTAGTTGGGGCAGCGGGGCGGGGCTGGCCATTCCCCCGTTGGTTACCACAATTGGTTTAACGTGCGCGGGGGCACTACTCGCTTCAGTGGTCCTGTTGGGCGTCCGGTGGATGACAATGGACCCAGAGCAGCGCGTCCGCTTCTTGTGCACCCTGCCGGTAATTGGGCGACCCACCAAGTACTACTGGTCCTACTACCTAGTGGCCAACGTAGCCGTGATGGTCGAAAACGGGATGTCCCTACAAGAAATTAGCCGGCTGGTTGGTCAATTTGATCAGCGCTCGATGCTTTATTTAGTTGGTCAAAAGATCAGTGGAGCCCTAGCGCGAGGACGACCACTAGAAGCCGTCGTTTCACATCTCGATTACTTACCAAGGGAGCTGCCTTCATTTTTAAACCGGGGCCTAACCCAACGGGAATTAGGGGAGGAATTAGCGGCCGTGGCCCGGTTAAATTATCAGCGCTTGTCGTCACGGTCGTCGCAATTGTTGGAGTTAACCCAGCCGCTGATTCTGGTGATGATAGCTGCTGTGGTTGTGGTGATGTATTTAAGTATCCTGATGCCAATCTATCAATCATTACAGGTGGTGGAATAATGTTAAAGAAATTGAAAAAACGGGTGGCCAAGGGCTTTACCCTGGTGGAAATGACGATTGTCTTGTTCATTATTAGCTTGTTAATCTTGATCATCGTGCCCAACCTAGGGGCGCAAAGAAAACACGCCACTTCGGTTAACCAAGAGGCCTTAGTCAACATGATTCAAAACCAGGTTGAGCTATACCATGACGATACGGGTGACGTCCCGACCGATTTGTCCCAACTAGAAAAGGGTGATTACCTAACGGCTAAGCAGGTTCGCCAGGCTAGCCGCGAAAATATCACGCTCCAAAATGGTCAGGCCGTTGTTCAATAGCCAACGGCGCGCCTTTACGATGGTGGAAGTCGTGATCGTATTGGCCATCAGTGCCCTAGTGATCGTGACCACCACCATTCCTTACCAAAAAAGGAACGCCGAGCTGAGTGAGGAACAGTTTTGGCGGGACGTTAAGCAGCGCTGGCAAGAGGCCCAAACCCGGGCCCGGGTAGAGGGAAAGGCGACCTTTATCTATTTGACGAGCCGATCGAAGCGAGAAATTAGATTTGAGTATCACACTGATAGTGGGAAGAAGGTAACGGAGGAGGTACTACTTCCCAAACAACTTCACATTGCCTCTAACGAAGATATGGTCAAGATTTACAAAAACGGCTACGTTAGTCCGCGGACCTGGTCCTTTGTTTCCAAGTTAACGATGACCAACTACGACATGAAAATTCAGATGGGTTGGGGGGGATACTATGTTCAAAAGACTGCGGTGTGGGGCTTTCCTGCTGGCTGAGCAACTGGTGGCCCTAACGATTTTGGGCGTGGTGGTCGCCAGCTTGGTGGCGGTAACGGAGCAAGTCGGGGTCAAGCGTCGTCAATTAGAACAAAACTTAGTCGCCAGTCGCTTAGTTAAGGAGGCGACCGATCAAATTGCGCTAGGAAAAGATCAGGTGGCACTGAGTCGGCAGGGGGTCCGAGCGCAGGCAACGAGGCAGGGGGCCAGGGCCTTTATCGGTAACAAGACCCTAGTCGAAATCAAGGGGGAATGAGCATGCGACAGCGGGCCTTTACAATGGCCGAAGCAATCGTAGCCTTAGCATTGGTGGTGTTGGTGGTGAACCTGTTTGGCCTGGTAATGGGTGGGTATGGCCGTTTAACCAAGGTCGACGCTTCAGAACCAACCAATTGGTACTTGTTTATCAGCGAGCTAGAATCCAAGGATCATCAGTTTCAGCTAGTGGAGGTCGCCAGAAACGGGGTTAGTGTATATAGCAAGACAACGAACAAAACGTACCGGCTCTCTCGGCAGGCATCCGGTCAGTATATCTATTTATCAACCGAAGGAAGGGGAGGCTTTTTGCCGATCTTTGAAGGTCAAGCCACTAAATTGACCTGGGAGCAAGTCGACCAAAGACGGGTTAGGTTTACTTATACGGGGGGACGACATGAACAAACGGCGGTGGTATGCTTTGCGGCACCGGGCGACTAGTATCCTACTGGCGCTCCTGGCAATGGGATGTGTGACGGGGATTTTAGTTACCGTCAGCAATTACATGACCAATCAGGAACGGATTACGAGGCAGTTAATTCGCGAGCAACAAGAGGCGGCGCGACAAAATTTACGGCAGGCAAATTCACAAGCGACAAGCAAGGGAAAAGCAAGTGAAGGAGGCACGGTAAATTAGGAAAGCAAGGGCTTCCTTGAATTTGTGAACGAAACTAGGTAAAATTGGTTTATCTAGGATTTTGAAGGGAGTGACCACGACTGGAACGTTTAAGTCCAGAAACGTTATTCACGCCGTTTGATCAAGCAACGCAACTGCTTCAAACGGCCTTAGCAAGCTCTTACCTCGATGCCTTCCTCGAAAACGCCGAGAACCTAGCGGATGGGGGAACAGTACGGGTTGAAGACGGGGTGCCGGACGCTGAAACGACTGAAAAGTTAACGAAGCTCTACCAGTCAATTGACCTGAGCCAGGCCGATCGGGAAACCAAGCGACGGCTATTGCAACTAGGGATGTTGAAGGTGACCCAAAAGGACGCCATTCAAGCGACCCACCAGATGACCCCCGACTCAATCGGGATGCTGATGGCCTCGTTGATCGAGCGGGTGACCAAAATTGACCACCCGTACCGCATCCTGGATCCGGTGGTGGGAACGGCTAACTTGCTGACCACGGTGATGAATCATCTCCAATCGGTTACCGACCAACCAATCGAGGGTTACGGAGTTGATAACGATGAATCAATGCTTAGCGTGGCGGCCGTTTCGACCCAACTCCAGGACCTTCCCGTTCAGTTGTACCACCAGGATGCAATTCGGGACCTCGATGTTCCCCAAGTGGACCTCGTGGTGGCAGATTTACCGGTGGGCTACTACCCGCTGGATGACAACACTAAGCGGTACCGCACCCGGGCCAAGGAAGGTCATTCCTATGTTCACCACCTCTTGATTGAGCAGGCGATGAATTACTTGATGCCGGGTGGCTTTGGGGTCTTCTTGGTTCCCAAGGCACTGTTTCAAAGCAAGGAAACGGCTGGGTTGGTGGAGTGGATCCAATCAGTTGCGTACATGCAAGGGTTGATTAACCTGCCAGAGGAACTGTTTGCTAACTCAACGGTAGCCAAGTCGCTCCTCTTGTTGCAACGTCAGGGGGGGACTAGTCACCAAGCGGGCAAGGTCTTATTAGGCTCATTCCCGTCGGTCAAGAATCGTCCTGAATTTATTGCCTTTATCCGTGAAATTGATAACTGGGTGGCCCAATACTTAGCCCCCGCCAAATAAAGGAGAATTTTTAATGTCAAAAACGATTGCTGTTAACGCCGGTAGCTCAACTGTTAAGTTCAAGTTGTTCGACATGCCAAGTGAAGAAGTTGTTGCAGAAGGAAACATCGAACGGATCGGGATGGACATGGGTCACGCCAAGATTAAGTACGGCGATGGCCAAGTCAGCGAAGAAGAAAAGCCGTTCCCAAACCACGGGACGGCGGTTTCCTATCTGTTGGACCAACTGATCAACTTGGGGATTGTTAAGGAATACCACGAAATTACTGCTGTTGGGCACCGGATCGTTGCCGGGGGAGAATTCTTCAAGGATTCCGTGGTCATTGATGATGACGTAATGCAAAAGATTGATGAACTGGCTGAATACGCACCGCTGCACAACCCGGCCGAACTTCAAGGGATCAAGGCCTTCAAGCGGGTGCTGCCGGACGCCTTTGCAGTGGCGGTCTTTGACACTTCCTTCCACTCTAACATGCCTGAAATGAACGCACTCTACTCCGTTCCTTACGAATGGTACGAAAAATACGGTGCTCGTAAGTACGGAGCCCACGGAACGAGCCACCGTTACGTCGCTTCCCGGGCTGCCGAAATGCTTGGTAAGCCACTGGAAGACTTGAAGCTGATCACTTGCCACATTGGTGCCGGTGCTTCGATTACGGCCATCAAGAACGGTAAGTCCTTTGACACTTCAATGGGATTCTCCCCGCTAGCGGGGGTAACGATGGCTACCCGTTCAGGGGACGTGGACCCGTCCTTAGTTGCCTTTGTTCAATCTAAGTTGGGGATTTCCAGCGAAGAAATGATCGAGCTTTTGAACCACAAGTCTGGTTTGCTGGGTCTTTCTGAACTGTCCGCCGACATGCGTGACGTGCAAGCGGCCGCTGAACACGGTAACAAGCAATGTGAACTGGCGCTTGAAATTTACGAAAACCGGGTTCTCAAGTACATTGGTTCCTACTTAGCTGAGCTTGGCGGTGCTGACGCAATCGTCTTTACGGCCGGGGTCGGTGAAAACGACAAGGAATTCCGCCAAGCAATTGGGGACAAGTTAGCTTACTTTGGGGTCAAGGTTGACCCAGAAAAGAACGACGTCCGCGGTGAAGAACGCGATGTTTCTGCCGACGACGCTAAGATCAAGGTTCTCTTGATCCCAACCAACGAAGAATTGATGATCGTTCACGATATCGAACGACTTCGCAAGCAAGCCTAAGGGTTTGAAGAAGCGGGGAGCCTGCGGGTTTCCCGCTTTTTGTTTAGGAGGAAATAATGGAGTATGTAATCTCAGACACCCACTTTTTTCACGAGCAACTATTGGGAGTCGATCAGTTTGCGCCTCGTCCTTACCAGACCGTTGAAGAAATGGATCAAGTGATGGTGGAGGCTTGGAACGCCCGGGTAAAGGAAAATGATACGGTTTACCACCTTGGAGATATCGCGGTTAACTACCAAAACCACCAACCAGAACGGGTTGCCAATGAGCAAATTGCGACCCTCCTTGGTCAATTAAACGGTCACCTAGTGTTAATTAAGGGGAATCATGATCGGCGTAGCCTGTTTAAATACTTAGCGGCTCACAACCCAAGGGTTGGCAAGCGGGTTAAGTATGAGTTTCATGACGTTGGTAAGTTAATTAAGTACGACCACCACCAGCTCTACTTGACCCACTACCCAATGATGATGGGAATTGCGCCCAAGATCATTAACTTACACGGCCACATTCACCATTACATGGTCCCAACGACAACTAATTTAAACGTCGGCGTTGACGCCCCAGAGCTCGACTACTTAACGCCCCGTCCCCCCTTTGGGACTCCCTTGTCGTTGCCAGAGGTAATGGAGATGATGGCCAAAAAGGTTGCCGTGGTCAATCAATCTAATGGCGTGGTATGATAACAAAATGAAAGGATGTGACCTAGGTGAACCGGGCACGGATTCAAGAATTAATTGAGCAACGGATGAGCCAACGAAAGGGGCTTTACCAGGTGACGTTACAAGACGCCACCCATTTCACCCTCAATGGCCACCCCTACCTACTGAAGAAAAACTACCGGGAGGCCTTCAACGGCGATAGCTTAGCTGACCGTTTTAGCCCCCTGTTGACGAAGTACGATTACATTGTCGGTGACTGGGGGTATGACCAGTTGCGCTTGCGGGGGTTTTACGCGAAACCCGGGCAAGGGGAGGAAGAGCAGGGCGTAGGATGCATTAATGATTACCTGATGGAAGAGTGTAACTTTGGGTGTCCTTACTTTATCATCCAAAACCTGGAGGTTGCTCACCCCAAGCGACCACGGAAACCCCGGACGCGGCGGCGTGGCCGAGCGGAGATCAGTGAAGAGAAAAAGCCCCTTAAAGAACCGGCGCTAAGCAAGCGACGGCACCAAGAGGTACGGCGTGTGAAGGGAAAGGGTAACCGAACGAAGCTAGTGGTACGGACGCGAAAGGATGACTAATGAGCAAGCAGGAGAGTTACGAAGGCTACTTGATTGATTTGGATGGGACCATGTACCGGGGCAAGGAGAAGATCCCGGCGGCCCCTAGTTTTATAAGGCGCTTGCACGCGGCTAACAAACGGGTGCTCTTTGTCACCAATAATTCGACGCGGTCTCCTGAGCAGGTGGCGGCCAATCTAGTCACTAACCACCAAATTCCGGCCCAGCCGGCGGAGATCTACACAACGGCCTTGGCGACGGCCGATTATTTGGCTAAGCGGGCCGGAGACCGCCGCCGGGTTTATATGATCGGTGAACAAGGGCTAAAGGATGCGTTGGAAAGCAGGGGCTTTGAATTGACGGACCAGCGCCCTGATTTTGTGGTGGTCGGCTTAGATACCGAGGTAACCTATCGCAAGCTGGAGGTTGCCGTTTTGGCAATTTTAGCGGGGGCTACCTTCATTGGTACTAACGCCGACAGTAACCTTCCTAATGAGCGGGGGCTGACTCCCGGAGCGGGTTCGTTAGTCAAGTTGGTCGAGTACGCAACCCAAACGAAACCCATCATGATTGGTAAACCAGAGGCCATCATCATGGAGATGGCCTTACAACGGGTTGGGTTAACTAAGGAACAAGTGGTGATGGTTGGTGATAATTACCACACCGACATTGAAGCTGGGATCAACGTGGGCATGGATACGCTCCTGGTTTATACGGGAGTGTCGACTAAAGAGCAGGTGGCAAGAGAGGAGGTCCCACCAACCCATGTGGTGGATTCATTAGATGACTGGATGGTGGAATAATTTAATTAACCAGGGGCGCACCCTTCTAATCGCGTTAGCAATTATGCTAGCGTGCTTGGGTGGCGCCCTTTTTTTGGTAACGAACGCTTCATATTTCTTAGTAGATGGGCGTTTGATGGGAGTTAGTCAGCGAATTGTCGAGCACGATTACTTACGAATTCTGGGGTATTTACAGCTTCCCTGGTCAGGGGAGACGATGCGGCTTGATTATTTGCCCACGGATGCAAAGGTGCTGCGTCACTTTAAAGACGTCCGCCACCTTTTCTTATTGGGTGAGTCTATAACGGTTGGCGCGAGTTTAGTGAGCTGGTGGGGGCTATGGTGGGCTAAGCAGCGCTATCAACTATGGCGGTTGCGTGGGTGGTTGCAATGGCTACTAGTTGGTTTTTTAGTGGCGGTAATTTTAATTGGATTAAATTTTGAACCAGTCTTCTTGTGGTTTCATTACCACGCCTTTTCAAACCAGGATTGGCTTTTTGATCCAAAAAAAGAGCCCCTCATCAACCTGTGGCCAACCAGCTTTTTTATGACATTAGCCATTAGCTGGGGGCTTTTGGTCGAGGGACTCATTTACTTAATCTATCGGTGGGTGAAAAAAGAGTTACACCGCTTCGTCTTTTTGGAAACGGGCCTTGAAGAAACCAACGATGGCCGGGATTAACGTGACAACGATGATTGCTAGGATAATTAATGAGAAATGGGCCTTAACGAAGGGGAGGTTACCGAAGAAGTAACCCGCACCACAACAAATTACGACCCATGAAATACAACCGATGACGCTGTAACGAATAAAACTGTGGTAGGCAAAGCCAGAACCAGCGGCGACGAAGGGAGCAAAGGTCCGGATGATTGGCATGTAACGAGCCAAGATAATGGCTGGCGCACCATGCTTTTCGAAGAACTGTTCCGCTTTGGCGAGGCTATCTTTATCAATTAAACGTCCGAAAAGGGAGTGATTGGATAGTTCCTTCCCAATTTTATGACCAATCATGAAGTTACATGAGTCACCCAGCAGGCAAGCTAAGAGGAAGATGGCGACAAAGATCCAAATGTTAAGGTTGTAGTTAGCATTAGCAGCTAAGGCCGCTGCGGCAAAGAGGAGGGAATCCCCAGGTAAGAAGGGGAGGATCACTGCGCCAGTTTCCACAAAGATGATGGCAAACAGGATTAGGTAGGTCCAGTCCCCAAAGTTGTTAACAATTTGGATCAGATGTACGTCAATGTGCAAAATGAAATCAATTAAGGTCGACATAAATGGCTCCTTTAAAAATATGGTTAATTACCGGTAAATTGTATCAAGACGTCATGTAATTGTGAAGGAAAGTCCCTATTTAGGATCTAAATGAACATTAAAAGGATGATTACGTTGAACAAACCATCATTGTTCGAATTATTTTTTGATCTAGGATGGAACTTCGGTATAACGTTCGTGTTTTGTAAAAATCCAAAATATATACTAAATTCTATTGACACTTTGCGGTATTGTCTGTATAGTTATATACCGTTGTCACGACAGATATCACTTCGGATGAAGATGAGTTGGAAAAAGTTGTTGACAGCGGATGGTAACTCTGTTATATTATAAGAGTTGCTAATCCAGCAACGAACGAAAAGTTGTCAAAAAGTTAAATAAAAAACTTCTTGACAACGAAAATTGTTCATGATATAATCAGTAAGCCGGCTGGCTAAGTTCGTCGGCGGTAGACCTTTGAAAACTGAATAATGTTTCGACGAATCAAATGTGTAGGGTCCTTGATCTTAATGATCGAGGCAAAAACATTTGCGAAGTCAATTCGCTTAATTTATTAAAAAGAGCTATTCAAGCTTCTTATTTTATATGAGAGTTTGATCCTGGCTCAGGATGAACGCCGGCGGTGTGCCTAATACATGCAAGTCGAACGCGTTGGCCCAATTGATTGATGGTGCTTGCACCTGATTGATTTTGGTCGCCAACGAGTGGCGGACGGGTGAGTAACACGTAGGTAACCTGCCCAGAAGCGGGGGACAACATTTGGAAACAGATGCTAATACCGCATAACAGCGTTGTTCGCATGAACAACGCTTAAAAGATGGCTTCTCGCTATCACTTCTGGATGGACCTGCGGTGCATTAGCTTGTTGGTGGGGTAACGGCCTACCAAGGCGATGATGCATAGCCGAGTTGAGAGACTGATCGGCCACAATGGGACTGAGACACGGCCCATACTCCTACGGGAGGCAGCAGTAGGGAATCTTCCACAATGGGCGCAAGCCTG